>ERZ857480.27054-NODE-41653-length-50270-cov-10.9960_pt1 | contig 50270 bp, 46 predicted proteins | sample MGYA00519767_ERZ857480 | MGnify/ENA primary metagenome ERZ857480 (study PRJEB31778, sample SAMEA3449210) | human gut metagenome | biome: human gut; feature: human-associated habitat; material: faeces | place: United Kingdom | collected 2010/2012 ...
AAAATCAAGTCTACCGGACCGTTTTCTTTTTCCCATTTTCTGATAGCGGCTTCCAGCGTGTTGGAAGTAGCCCATGTATCGGAACCGCCGACTGCTCTGTCGGATACCAGGATACCTTCGTCAGCACCCTTCGCGATACACTCGAACAGAAGATCTGTTGCCTGCGGAGGTCCCATGGAGATGACAGTAACGGTGACGTCATCATACTTGTCCTTAATTTTTAATGCTTCTTCGAGCGCGTTGTTGTCATCGTGGTTCAGAATCGATGGAACACCGTCTCTGATTAATGTTCCTGTTTTAGGGTTAATTTTGATAACGTTTGTATCAGGAACCTGCTTTGCGCATACGATAATCTTAAATGCCATTTCTTTCTCCTCCTACCTTATTTCTTGAATGTCTTTCCTGCGATTACCATTCTCTGAACTTCGGAAGTACCTTCGTAGATTTCAGTAATCTTAGCGTCTCTCATCATTCTTTCAACCGGATAATCCTTGGTGTATCCGTAGCCGCCGTGGTACTGTACGCACTTCGTGGTAACAGCCATTGCTGTTTCCGCAGCGTATAACTTCGCCATCGCAGCAGCTTCGCCGTAGTTGAGGTGTTTGTCCTTCATGTCGGCAGCTCTGTAAATGAGCAGTCTTGCAGCTTCGATTCTGGTCTTGAGATCAGCCATTTCAAACTGCAGCGCCTGGAACTGGGAAAGCTTCTTGCCGAACTGCTTTCTCGCGTTCATGTAATCAACTGTTACGTCGAACGCGCCCTGTGCGATACCCAAAGCCTGGGAAGCGATACCGATACGGCCGCCGTCCAGTGTGGACATCGCAACCTTGAAGCCGTCGCCGACAGCGCCCAGAAGTCTGTCTTCCGGAATCACACAGTTCTGGAAAATCAGTTCTGTTGTGGAGGATGCGCAGATACCCATCTTATCTTCAGTCTTACCGATGGAGAAGCCTTCATCGCCTTTTTCTACGATGAACGCGGAGATTCCATGGTTGCCTTTTTTCTTATCAGTCATTGCCATAACAACGAACACGTCAGCGTATCCACCGTTTGTGATGAATACCTTCGCGCCGTTGAGGATCCACTTACCGTCAACCAGTTCAGCTCTGGTCTGCTGTCCGGACGCGTCAGTACCCGCGTTTGGTTCGGTTAAGCCGAAAGCACCGAGCTTCTTTCCGGAAAGTAAATCCGGCAGATATTTCATTTTTTGTTCTTCATTACCCCAGTTGAAAATCGGCCAGCAGCACAGGGATGTGTGAGCAGAGCAGATAACGCCTGTGGAAGCACAGACTCTGGATAACTCTTCTACGGTGATGGCATAGGAGATGTGGTCTCCGCCTGCACCGCCGTACTGTGTCGGGAATGGGATTCCCATTAAACCATACTTAGCCATTTTTTCAACTGTTTCTACAGGGAATCTGTGTTCCTTGTCGATGTCAGCAGCTAAAGGTTCAACTTCGTTAACGGCAAATTCTCTTACCATTTTTCTTACGAATTCTTGTTCCTTCGTTGGTTGAAAGTTCATTTAAATGCCTCCTTAAATTATTAATAACGGTCATTTTTAGGAAAATCAAAGACCTGTTTTTAACTTGTTATCCCATGTTAAAGACATAACAACATACAATACTATTAAAACACTTTTTTATCAATCTTGCAAGGTATTTTTGCTTTTTTTCCGCGGAAAATGTCGAAAATTTTTCTGTTTTTTCACGCCTTTTACAGTTACTTCCTAAATACGTTCACAGCACCGTCAGATCTGCTCATAAGCATCAATATTTTTGATCATCGTGACTGTCGTTCCCTCATCCGGTCGGGAATCGACCTTGATCTTATCCATGAAGCTTTCCATGACCGTAAACCCCATACCGCTGCGTTCTTCTCCGCTGTCCGTCGTAAACAGCGGCTCCATCGCGCGTGCAATATCCTCGATTCCGACCCCTTTGTCAATGACCTTAATCATCAGCGCGGTACGCGAAATCAGTGCGAATTCCAGATCCACCTTGCCGCGCAGCTGTCCCGCGTAGCCGTGTATCACCGCGTTGCTGAAGGCCTCCGACACCGCCGTTCGTATTTCGGTCAGCTCTTCGACCGTCGGATCCAGCTCACTTGCGTAGGCAGCCGTAATGCCCCTGACCAGCCTTAGATTTTCAAGCGCGGCCTCCACCTGCACCTTTAAAATTCTTTCCATTCCGCCGCCTCCTTTTCTTTTAGCAGTTTCACCGCTTCCTCTCTGGTTTGCGCGTAGGGCATCAGCGAAAAAACCCCCGCCATATGTAAAATGCCGCGCACAGTTTTCGCGCAGGACGCGATCACGACGCTGCCGCCTGCCTCGCGCAGCCTGCGATAGCGTCCGAGCACCATGCCGATGCCCGCGCTGTCCATATACGTTACCTTTTCAAAATCGAAGACCAGATCACAAGGCGCGCAGCGTTCCAGGCTGCGGTCAATATCCTCTCTGATTCCGGCAGCTGCGTGATGATCCAGTTCACCGAAAAGGCGCGCCACCAGCACATTTTCGTTCACTTCAAAAATGACCTCCATACCCTTCTCTCCTTTCACACTTCTAAGCTAATGATACCGCAGCTTCGGCGAAAAGTCTTTAGGAGAATGAGGGGAAGGCTGACTTCTTTTGTCAAAAAAGCACGAAAGCCGCATTGCTGCAGCCCTCGTGCTTATGATTTTATTCCTTCGAAGGGAAGCATGTCATTATCCGTGATGCGTACATTGTTGTGTTTGTTTAGCGTAAAGAGACGAGGGTCCGAGCGTACTGCTAGTTCGTCCTTAATCTTCCCCTTGTCTGCAACAATGCTTCCCTCACAGATGTCGTTATCACTGATAAAGGATGGCATAACGCTTTGGACTGTTGAAACCTATGAGTAACTAAATACACTTGTATGTTCTAGCAAGTTCACAAAACACACTACTAATTTTCTCAATCAAATCGTCTGGAAAATCAAAAAATCCTGTGTGAAGTTTTGCATGTTTTTCTCCTGCACCAATTCGAAAAATGGCTCCATCTATTTTTTTAGTATACCAGCCGAAATCTTCTGATCCTCTATTCATATCTTCTGTATATTGAAAATTTAAATTCAGACTATTACATGCTTTTTCAATGCGTTCCATGCATCTTTGTGTATTTATTGTAATTGGAAATTCATCCTGATATTCTATCTGATATTCAATGCTGTTGCTAGCTGTAAGATGCTTTACTAAAGATTCAAACGCAACTCTGAATCGGTAAAGTTCCTCTTCATATTCACCTCTAAAAGTTAAACAAAGAACTCCCTCGCTAGCTTGTACACCAAAACTTTTTTCTCCAATGTCAATTTGGATTATAGTGCTAAGAACTTTTCCCTTCTTACTAACTTCCTTCTCTAAAGCCGGCAGTTTTTTTATTATATCCGCTACACAAAACGCAGGATTTCTTCCAACTTCAGGCATGCTTGCATGTGAAGGTAAGCCTTTAAATTTCACTATTACACCTGTTGAAGCCCAATTCATCAAGCCTTTTTCATTCATAACAACTTTTCCGAATTGAACCCCCGGAGCATTATGGCAACCGTATATCTCCCTTATATCATTTTCTTCCAACATCTTCAAACACTCTTTGGCGCCTGCACCGATTTCTTCAGCGTGTTGGAACAGAAAATAAACATCACAATCAGCGCCGCTTTGTTCTATGTGCAACGCAGTAGATAGCAAAGACGCACAATGCCCATCGTGTCCACATGTATGGCTTACGCCATCTGTAAGAGATTTATATACCACATCAGTAGTTTCTGCCACTGGCACTGCGTCAATTTCACTTCTGAAAGCAATTCCAGGACCTCTTTCTTTAGATTTGTAAACAGCATAAAACCACTTTCCTTCATCATGAATTTCTAGACAAGAATTCTTTTTAAGAAACTCCATCAAAAATATCTTCGTCTGGATTTCATCGTTTGACAGTTCTGCCAATTGATGTAGTTTATGCCGTGCTTCTATACATTTTTTAATTATCTTTTCGTCCACTACCACTCACTCCCCTGACAAATTCCTAATAAGCTTCTACTTCATAACTTAAAGAACTATAGTTTAACCCTAAATTGTAGAGCAACTCCGCATATTTAATTGACACGGATGCCGGATCAATAACTGGTACATGTAAGTCTGCTTGTAGCCGTTCTCCTAATCCCGCAAGTCCTAAGCACGCAAGCACAATAACGTGAGCTCCATCTTCCAAGATGCATTTTTCTCCTTCTCTCAAAAGAGCTTTGTAAGTTTCATCTATTGCATCCCTTAAATTATCCACGTTAATATCAAGACTTCTAATAGACTTGCATTTTGTTGGATCAAATCCATACCCCCTCAATTTCACATTGTTAATATTAATCATTTCTTTAAGTGGAGTAATAATAGAATACTGATCCCCGAGTTCTTGCCCTATCATCATAGAAATATATCCCGGTCCTATAACCGGAATTTTTGCCAATTCTCTTGCTGCTCTAACCGCTGGGTCACTTGAACAATATACTATCATACAATCGAAACCATCTTCCGCAGCTGTTCGTGCTCTGTTCAAGATGTGTATCCCTGCCTCAAACTCCTCATGCTCTGTCTCAATGCTTATCGGACCAGCTGGGATACACTCTACCGAAATCTCCGTATTATTATCTGCATACTTTGACAACATTTGTTTCCTGTCTGCTAAAGTCATTGTACTCATGCCACTGTTTGGTATTAGCACCAACAGATTGAACTTCTTATTTTTACACATATAGAACTCCCCCCTTATACTTTAAACGGAACTCACCCTTTTGCAGGTGAGTTCCATGGTAATTATTAAACAACCAAATCGATATATTCGTTTGCGGTTTTTAGTGCATCAAGTAATCTATTTCTGCTTCTAAGAAGTTCTGTTCTCATCAATTTGAACTTAACGTCTTTTTCATCCAGATTACTCATTTCAACCATTGGATATAACGCTGGAATTGGTTTTGATAGGATACTCAAACCATAGCTATCTTGCGAATATCTATCACAAGCCGTATAGAATGGGCCTGTTAGAGTTCTGCTTAACTTCATAAGCACACTATTTATTTTTGTTGCCGCTTCATAATCGTTCACGTGTTCTGAAATCATCAAATTAAGCCTGTCAACATTCGCAACTAATAAATCACTTTCTCTGATTAGTGCTGTGATGTCAATTGTTCTGGCGGCATATTTATTGAGTTTATTGAGTTTTTCATTTATATCTTTTGCGGTTTTGTCGAAGTTATATGGTAGAATAACACTATTAACAATACCTAATAAAGATTCGGCTTGAACCATATTATCCAATTTCATATTTCCAGCATCCGCTTTGTCAAGACTGTCTTTTACAGTATGATTCCACCATCCTAATGTAGCTCCATGATTTTCCTCAATTATGGATTTCTTAAATCCAACTCTTCCAAATACAGATGGAATTCCAAGCCCAAAGAATGACTGGTCTGCAATCTTAGCCATCGGTCGAGCATCCACAATATGTCCAATGGCATCCTTTATTACATTAGTGGAATACTCGCTCAGTTCTCTTGAAACATCAACTTCGTATTCATCAGCAAATTTCATTGCAGTAGAGTCAATATTTATATATCCCACACAATTATCGGATAATACATCCCAATAATTATCGGCGAACCATGTTGATCCAGCTGCTTCAGCTATTTCATGCCCATTCCAAAATACGAACCAAATGCTTCTTTCCAATTCATCCTTAAACTTAGAAAAAACTCTCACCATTTCAAGCATTGATGCGTCCCCCGTAGCATTACAGGTTACTCCAGGTTCCCACGCATCAAGGTGCCCTGTGACAAGTAAGAATTTTTCAGGGTCTTTGCCTTTTATAAAGCCACTTGGCTGCGGTAATGTTTCCCACAATCTTTCTGCAGTAATTTTAAGTTTAATTTCTAGCTTTTCTCCCGCAAGATAGAGGTCTCTCAAATATTCCCCATCTCTTCTTGTAATACTGCATCCTGTAATCTTAGGTATTTTTTCAAAAGATTCTCTTGTTGGATTTCCCCATACTCCCTTCAAGCCTCTCATGCATATAACTGCCTCATCTTTTCTTCCCCAGTTCATGCAAATCATAGCCTTTGCACCTTTTCTATATGCAATCATTGCTTTTTCTGGAGTTGCTGGTGCATACGAAACTTCCACAAGAACAGCTTTGCCTTTAACATCTTTGCCTTCATAGTCTTCTTCGCCACCAGCACCTACATAGATAAGTTCATAGACATCTCCTTCCGGTGATGTAGGTTCAATATGGCAGCAAGGCATGCTGTCTAGAGTTCTTAGCTCTGGAGATAGTAGGGTTACTTCTGATGTACCCGGTCTACTGTTATACGTCTCGAATTCCAAAATCTCTGCTTCACAGCCATATGATTTCATTTCAGAAACAATATATTCCGCAGCAATACGATCTTGTCCCGTTCCTGAAATTCTTCTTGGCGTATTCTCCGTAAGCCATGAAATATGTTTCATCGCCTTATCAACATCTAACTCTGCTAAAATTTTTTCTTTTAAAGTACTCATTTCTTTATCTCCTTTCTTCGTTTCACGAATACATACATTATTTACAGGTTTTCTTTTCTCTCAGCCTCACGTTTTAATTCGAGTAAATCAGAATATTTTTCTTTCACTATTTCTTCCCAAATTTCAGCATTCTCAATGCCTAATTTTGAAGGTTCGAAAACTGGATCTAAACCCATTTTTCTCTGTTTATCATAATCTCTAAATATTTTAATAACTTTGGGGCTCAGAAGGATTATCGCTGGAAGGTTTACCCATGCAAGAATTGCAGTCCCCATATCTGCAATATTCCACGCTACAGTTGTAGATGTCATTGAACCAAAGAATGTGATTGCAGCCATTGCAATTAGAACTGAATTTATTGCAATTTTCTGTGTCTTGCGGCTCTTTTTCCTGAAGATATATGACATACCTGCGTCTGTATTGAAAGCAAACGCCAATAAAGTTGTTAATGTAAAGAAGAATATTGCAATTGCAACAAATCCAGATCCCATGCCCGGTAACATTGAATCAATTGCAGCCTGTGTATATCCAACTCCGTGATCAACACCATGAACATTTTCAACAATAAAACCATCTCCTGCTAAATTTTGAACGTTATACATTCCGGTAGACAAGATCATAACGCCTGTCGCTGTACATACAAAAAGTGTATCAATGTAAACTGAAAACGATTGCGCAAGGCCCTGTTTCACAGGGTGTGAAACTTCTGCAGATGCTGCCGCATGTGCACCTGTACCAAATCCGGCCTCATTTGAGAAGATTCCTCTCTTTATCCCCCACATAAAGGCTTGTCCCCATACAGCTCCAAAAACCGCATTAAGGTTAAAAGCACAAGAAAAAATTAATTTAAACATTGGGCCTATTTTTGTTATGTTTGCACAAAGTACAATAATTGATATCACGATATACGCAAATGCCATAAAAGGAACTACATACTGAGCAAACTTACCAATTCTTTTCATTCCGCCAAGTGCAACTAAAGCAAATATAACGGTTAGACCAACTGCTGTTATTTTAGGATCTATACCCCATGCATTTTTGAATGATTCTGCCACATTATAAGCCTGAATCGTAGGACCTGTGATAGCATTACTTATTACTGACACTACTGCAAAAACTATTGCGAACGCTGGCATTTTCAGTCCTTTTTCTATATAAAACGCAGGACCGCCTCTGTATTCCCCTCCAACTTTTGTTTTATACACATTACCCAGCGTACTTTCTGCCATTGCAGATCCTGCTCCAACGAATGCAATTACCCACATCCAGAAAATAGCTCCTGGGCCTCCATAGAAAATTGCAGTTGCAACACCTGCAATATTACCTATTCCAATTCTCCCTCCTAGTGACATCGCAAACCCTTGGAATGAAGAAATTCCTTCTTCGCTGGACTTTCCTCCAACTAAGTACTTTACCATATCCTTGATTCTTCTAACCTGAGGAAATCTTAATCTTATACTATAAATTAATCCTGATGTCAGGGCCACTATTATTAATGGTAATGCCCATAAATACCCTGCTATAGTACCTGTAATTGCTTCCCAATTCATTACTTCTACCTCCTAAAAAATTCACTATAATCCTATACAATAACTTTTAAAGTCTCACGTATTTCGATGAGTATCGTGATTCTATTGGGTGTAATAAATTATCTAAATCGCCGCTGACAGTTCTCCAAGAAAGGCTGTCATCAACCAAATGATAAATCCACCGAACAGATATGTGGCAGTCGCGAACCAGGGTCCGCATTCGTGAGGACATCTTCGGTGCTGAGGAAAATTCCAGTTCCCAAGGTTCCTCCGACGACTACCATGATGGCATCTCTGGTCTTCATCATACGCCGAAGACCGGTGCTTGCATCCATGACCCTCTGCATGGACGGCGTTCTTTTTTGTTCAGACATCTTTTTCTCCTTTCACTTTTCGCCTTAGCTTAACAATTTATCAATCAATTGAATATATAAATATGGAAGTACGTCGAAGTTATAACGTTTATGCAGACGCTCCGTATGTTTATGAAAATCTTTTCCGTAGCCGCCTAGTACAATGCCGGGCACTTTGAATTTTTTGAGGTCTTCTTCCGGGAACTGATAGATCATATTGATACCGGCGAGATTTTCAAACACATTGTCAAAATTCATGCCTTCGGCCAGACCTGTATAGCACATATCCGAAATGCCCATATAGTAATCCTTCATTTTGAGCGTTTCTCCGAAATTTTCCCTTGCATAGTCGATGATCTCATCACAGCAGCGCATCAACTTTGCTGCGTCCTCTCCATCCTTGCTCAGGTATACATCCGGGTAATATGGCGGAATAAATGCTAGGATGATCATTGGTTTCTTATCCTTGTACAGTTCGTATATGCGTTTCACCAAGCTGACAGCGATGTCCTGCATCTCCAGTTTCTTTCCCTGCAGTTCTTTTGCATAGGCCTTCAGATCCGCGTCCAAATCACCTTGGTAATCAGCACGGACTTCATCATAAAGCTGCTTGTATGTTTTGACACATGGTTCATACTGATGACGGATCGGTGCTTCTCCGGTCAATTTTCCATAAGCAGCGGCTTTCTCGTCCAGAAAACGGATCGCATCCCGCATAGATTCTTCCGCAAGCTGTAAAAGTCTACGATTCATCTCATCCGGATTCAGCTGCACCGTGATGAACGAATAGTAGGCCACGGCATACAGCGGGATCGAGGCCGAATAGGTTCCTTTAAGATCCTGCATTTTTAAACAGACCGGCGGCGGCGTTGTTTCGCCTAAGCTCTGCTGGCAGAAGTCCGTGTTCATCTCCAGTTTATGATACAGCTGCGTGGACATCAGGGTCGGATCGATACCAAGGAAAGGTTCTCCGCCGTGCGTAGACTCTCCGGCGAAGAAGAACATCGGCATGATCTTTCCGGATGCACCGTAATGAATGTAGCGGTTGTTATCCCCAGCCTGATCTTCCATCATGTAGCACTCGGTAAGCAGCAGGGCTCTATATTTCAGTCCCTTTTCCTCTGCCAGCTGGTTAAAGAACGGTACTGCACGCAGCATGCCTTCGGAATTGGTTTCTTCCCCGCAGACAGCCACATACAAGAGGTTTCCCTTGATGCTTTTCTCCTCAGAATAATGTTTCATCAGTTCCATGCAGAGCGCGTGACCGTATTTCATATCCGCGGTTCCGCGTCCGAAGATCCACTCGCCGCTTTCAAAGTCTTTTTGGCTGTCTTCATCCAGCGGCATCTCATTGATTCGCTTGGTGATTTCCTCGACGTTGTAGGCGATGTCCTGCAGATGTCCGAATTCTTCTACATCGACAACGTCGTAATGTCCCGTCAGAATGACAGTATCCGGACAGCCGGGGTTCAATTCCATGAACCCTGTCACAATACTGCGTTCAAAAGGATCATCAACGAGCGGGATCAGCTTAACATTTTCAGGATGGTCCCGAAAATAAGGGATTTCCCTCAGCAGTTCTTCTATCTTGTAAGCCGTCATTTTTTCGGATTCTGTTCCCGATACACCGGGAACTTCAACCATCCGCAGCATGTTATGATATATATTTTCCTTGTCAATCATGATCCTACCTCCCATAACGATTACATTGATAAATAAAAGCAATTTTTATGCCAAAACGATCCCGCGTTAGCAAAGCGCTAATTCCCAACATTCTTTTTTTGTATACAAAAACACAGGCCGGATTCGCCTGTGTTTGTAAAGGAAATTTCTTTTATAAAAAAAATTTTTTTATCTTATAGCGCATCAACTGCGGTGAGATTCCCAGGATCTTTGCCGCCGCCTGATAGTCTTCTCCGCTTTCCTGCCAGGCCTCCGCTATGCGATTCTGTTCATAATCTTCAAGATATTCTTTTATCTTTTTCCCCGAAGCAAGAAACGCTGCCACTTCTTGGTGCGTTTCGGAAGGATGTTTTGTTTCCCTCTCCGTTCCCAGCCATCTTTGCCGCATGTGCTCCTCACCGATGATATTGTCTTTCATGACCGGGTACATACCCTCCATCATATTTTTGAGTTCCCGCACATTCCCCGGCCACGCATAATGCAGCATATGATGCTGCAATTCCTTTGTAAAACCGGTAATTTCCTTTTTATAGATTTGATTATACTTCTTTCTGTAATAGTCCGCGATCTGCAATATATCCGATCCTCTTTCACGAAGCGGCGGCAAAGAAAACTGTATCACGGAAAGCCGGAACAGCAGGTCATTCCGCAGACTCCGCGATGCCAAAAGTTCATGGATCTGCTTATTGCAGGAAGCTATGATGCGAACATCCAAATAGATTTCTTCCGTTCCGCCGATCGGCCGAATGCATTTTTCTTCAATGGCCCTTAAAAGCTTGCTCTGGATGCCTAATGGCATGGAATCCACTTCGTCTAGGAAAAGTGTCCCTTTCTCGGCCATCTGAAAAAGCCCTGTCTTTTCCTCCGCGTCGGTAAAGCTTCCTTTTTTTATGCCGAACAGAATGCCTTCCAGGAGATTTTCCGGTAAAGCACTGCAATTAACATACACATACGGATTTTTGCATCTTGCGCTTGAATTATGGATAATATGCGCCGTCAGCTCTTTTCCGGTTCCCGTTTCTCCCATGATCAATACCGGCGAATCTGCGTCTTTAATTTTTTGTATTTTCTTTTTTAATTCTGCAACTGCTTCGCACTCGCCGATCATGTTATCTGCAGTTGCATAGTCATCATTGAGTAGATTTTCAATTTGTCCGTCTCTCTTGGGCGCGACCAGATCCATTTCCTCATCATAATCCGCAAATTCAACAGCCCCTATGATCTTTTCACCGCTGCGAATCAGATAGATATCCTCGGTCTGTTTTACCGCTCGTCCCTCATTGTTTTCCAACACCTGTACATAATTAACAAAACGTTCCCCGCCGTGAATCGCTCTCGCAAAGGTACTGTTGGCTTCGTCGAGATTTGCATATATCTGCAAAAAACTTTTTCCAATGACTTCATCCGGTTTAAAGCCAAAGAAATCCGGATTAAAAACATGAATATATTCAATCTCACAGGCATCATTCACGACACAAACATCCTTAAAATCTTTCCGCAGGCCCATATCAGATACACTCGCTTTCATACTTATTCAGCTTAAATCGCAGCAGCTGCTTGGATATGCCCAGCATATCCGCTGCAGCAGCTAAATCATGCCCGCAATCTTCGTAAATCGTGCATATGATCTCACACTCTAACTTTGCCATATCCGTACTTAGTTTCTGCTGCCCGGATGTCGTTCTGTCGCTTCTGCTGCGGACAGTCTCCCGAATGTAGCTCGGAATATCCGCTACTTTCAGGTGATCACTTTCCGCAAAGGCGAAAAAGCCTTCGATGACATTTCGCAGTTCTCTCACATTTCCCGGCCAGGCATAGCTTCTGAAGATTTCCTGAATTTGTGCCCCCGGATGTTGGATCCGCCGTTCGGTCTTCAGATTGAAGTAATCGATAAAATAATTGGTCAGCAATTCGATATCATTTTCTCGCTCGATCAGTTTCGGTAAGCGGATATAGACAACCGCCAGTCGATAAAAAAGATCCGGTTTAATTCGTCCCTGCCGCAGCAGTTCAAACGGATCTTCATTTGTCGCTGCAACAACTCGAAAGTCCATTTTGATTTCTTTTTCGGATCCGATTCTCCTGATTTTTTTGCTCTCGATGGTTTTTAAAAGTTTCACCTGCAGATCAGGTTCCAAAGAATTGATTTCATCTAACAAAATAGTTCCTCCATCCACCAGTTCAAACAACCCCGGCTGCTCCGACGCTCCGGTAAAACTTCCCTTTGTTGTACCGAAAAGCATAGCTTCCAAGAGGTTCGCCGGGATTGCTCCGCAGTTCTGAGATACAAAATTTTTGCTGTACCTGCGGCTGCAATTATGAATGGATTGCGCGATCAGCTCTTTCCCAGTCCCCGTTTCTCCGTATATCAGCACGTTTGAATCCGACAGCGCGATCTGATTGATGTTGGTCTTGATCTGTTCCATCCCCGGATCAGCGGTGATAATATCATCCAGAAGGTACTTCGTATGATTACGTCGATACAGGATATGATCTGAATGCTGTTCAATCTCGCCAATATGATCTTTGCTGTAAAAGAAGCTGGCAAATTCCACTGCGCCGACAATTTTATCTCCGTCATAAAGCGGGTAAGCACTTCCGACTTTTTTGAACTGGATATTTCTCCTCGTTGTCAATTCCCATTCAAAATTCTCAGAAGTGACTCCATCCCTCGCGGCCAACAGCAAGGGATAATCTTCTTCAAGATCCAAAAACAGCTCTCGGACATTTTTTCCTTTCGCGCTGTTCATGCCAAAACTGAAATACCGATAGTTTCCGATGTCGTCATAGATAATCTCACCATCAGTATCGATCAGAATCATATCCGTGCCTTCTCTTTTGATCAGTTTTGATTTCATAGTTCTTTTTCCCTTATTCCGGCATGATATTGACGATTTCCTGCGCCGCAATTGCCGCCTCGATCAGTGCCTCACAGTCCAGCTTGCTCTCGGATTCAAGAATCCGTTCCAGCTTCGGTTTGGTCGTCGGATGTTTCGGGAGAAAAACCGTGCAGCAGTCCTCATACGGCTGTATCGATGTTTCGAAGGTGCCGATCTCCTCCGCTTTGGCCATGATGTCCACCTTGTCCATCGCGATCAGCGGGCGCATGACAGGCAGGCTCACGCTGGCATCGGTCACCACCAGCGCTTCCGCGGTCTGGCTGGCGACCTGACCGAGATTTTCTCCTGTGATGAGCATCTGGCAGCCGGTATCCTTTGCGATACGTTCCGCGATGCGCATCATGAAACGGCGCACAAGGATCGTCGTTTCTTCCTCCGGACAGTTCGTGACGATGGCCTCCTGAATCGGCAGCAGATTGATCACATGCATCTTAAATCTGCCGCAGTAGGTTGATACGATACGTGCGAGATCCTCGACCTTTTCCTGCGCGCGCTGGCTCGTATACGGATAGGAATGAAAATGCACCGCCTCGATCAGCATGCCGCGCTTGGCCATCATCCACGTGGCCACCGGGCTGTCGATTCCGCCCGAAAGCAGGGTCAGCCCCTTGCCGTTGGTTCCAAGCGGCAGACCGCCGAATCCCGGGATCTTCCCTTCGTAAATATACGATCTGTCGTGGCGTACATCGACATGCAGCAGCACATCAGGATTATGCACGTCAACCTTGAGCACCTTGCAGCCGATGAGCACCTTGGCGCCGATGATGCGCCCGATTTCCGGAGATTTGACCGGAAAATTCTTGTCCGCGCGCTTTGCCTCGACCTTAAAGGTATGAATGCCGCGCTCCTCGATCAGCGATTTCATGTAAGCCACCGCTTCCTCGCCGATGGCATCAAGCTCGGACGGCGCCTCGACCGCCTTGCTGATGGAAGCGACGCCGAACACCTTGGAGATTTCCCTGATGATCGCTTGGATGTCCAGTGCCTTATCCGCTCGAACAAAGATCAGACCTTCGCTTCTTCTGACATCCACGCCGCGAAACGATTTCAGGTTATTGCGGATGCGATCCACCAGCATCCGCTCAAAATATGGTTTATTCATGCCCTTCAAGGCAACCTCACCGCAGCGAACGATGAGAATGTTTTGTTCATTCATGGTGATTCTCCTGTCGATTTCTTCTATTGTAAATGAGCGATTTCAGCGGGATCAGCGAAAGCTCCCCAGTCTGCGGAAGCGCTGCACCGCTGCCTTAAGCTTCTCAGCCGTGTATTCCATTTCCTCGATCGTATTAAACTCACTGAAGCTGAAACGAATTGCCCCTTCGATCTCCTTCGGCGAAAGTCCCATGGCGTTCAAGACATGTGAGCCTTTCGCGGAAGCATGATTGGACGAGCAGGCAGAACCTGTGGAAACATAGATGCCGTCCTGCTCCAGCGTGTGCAGGAGCACTTCCCCGCGCGTGCCGAGGAAGGAGATATTCAATACCGACGGGCAAGCCGTTTCGTCCTGTGGACTGTTGACGCGAATATCCGCGATTTCATCCTTGCAGGCGTTCAGCAAAAATTTACGGCAGGCTCGCATCGCTTCCAGGCGCGCGTCAAAATTCCGCGTTGCCAGCTCCGCTGCCTTCCCAAAACCGATGATGCCAGGTGTATTCTCCGTACCGGAGCGCAGATGCCGTTCCTGTCCCCCGCCGAGCAGGAAGGCCGGTAAATGCAGGCCTTTGCGGACGTATAAGGCGCCCATGCCCTTCGGCCCGTGAATTTTATGCGCGCTGAGTGAGATCATGTCCACACCCAGATAGCTTCGCGCGAGATCGATGGGAATTTTGCCGAAGGCCTGGACGCAATCGCTGTGCAGCCAAATATCCGTGCCATGCGCCCGGTTAAAATCGTCCCGCAGTTTCACGATCTCCGGAATCGGCATGATCGTTCCTGTTTCGTTATTGACACCCATAACGGAGATCAAAACGGTATCTTCTGTCAGCTCCGCCGCGAGCTGCTCCATGTCCGGATGACACAGGCGGTCAACGCCGATCCGGACAATCTCACAGCCCATGCTTTCCAGCATGCGCGCCGGCTCCAGGATTGCCGGATGCTCTACAGCGGAAACGATAATTCTTTTGCCGCTTCGCTTCTTTGCCCGCGCCGCGCCAAACAGAACCGTATTGTCCGATTCCGTACCGCAGGAGGTAAAATACAGTTCCTCCTCTTTACAACCCATGGAAGCCGCGAGCGTCTTTCGCGCCGCGCGAACCTCCTTTTCGGCGTTCAGACCCAGCGCGTGCAGAGAGGAGGGATTGCCATAGTTTTCGCGCGCTGCCCGCAGCATGACTTCCGTCACTGCGTCGTACTGCCGCGTGGTCGCGCTGTTATCCAGATAAACTGTCTTTTTTTCTGTTTTCTCAAGCATTAGACTTCCTCAACTTCTTCTCGTCCGGTAAAGATATTCATCCATTTTTTTGAAAAATATCGATAATAGCAAATAAAAATTTTCAGCACATCCGCTGTCGCGACCAGCGTCATCGCCCAGTGCAGCGGCAGATCAAGCAGCAGTACGCTGATGTAGGCCAGTGGTACCTGCAGACCGATGTTACAGGCGACGTCCACATACATGCAGAACATCGTATCGCCGCCCGGCCGGAAGATCGCGCAGATCATCATGTAGGACAGCATCTTCGGTGTCATCGCAAATGCGTAAACGAGCAGGGCCTTCATCAGCATGTCCGTCGTCTCCGGCGCGAAATTATAAATATCCGCGACCGGCGCGCGCAGCAGAATGATCGCCGCGGTCATGATCACATTCAGCACCCAGGTCACCTTGAGAATGTCGCGGCTGTACTCGTAGGTCAGCTTCTTTTTGCCTTGTCCCAAAACCTCACCCAGCAGAACCGCCGAAGCGTTGCCGAGGCCGAAGTAAATTGTCTGGAAGAAATCCGTTACCGTTACCGCCACCTGCGACACCGCGAAGGCGGAGGCGCTGATTTTGCCGTAAGCCGCAAAAATGCAGGAGACCGATACCGCCCACAGGCCCTCTGTAATGATGACCGGAACCGCTGTTTTCATTACGCCTGCAAACAGTTCTCCCGAATACGCGAATAATTCGCCGGGCTTCGCTTTGAGCGGGTATTCCTTCCGCAGATACACCGAAAGATACATCGCGGCGCATTCCAGAACTCTGGCGAGCAAGGTCGCGATCGCGGCACCCTCCACGCCCAGCTTCGGAAACCCGCATTTGCCGTAGATCAGCAGATAATTGCAGATGACATTCATCAGAATCGCGCAGCCGTTGATGATGGTCGGCACTTTTACGTCCTGAATGGCACGCGAGTTATAGGATATCACAAAGGTCAGACCGGAAAATATATAGGAAAAGCAGGCGATTCGCAGATATTTTGTGCCCAGCAGCACGACCTCCGCGTCCTCCGCGAAAAGACGAATCAGGCCCGGCGCTGTAAGGAACACGAAGACGGTAACCGGAACCGCGAGCGCCAGACAGACCGTATAGTCAATACCGATAATTTTGCGCAGACTGACGATATCACGAATGCCCCAATATTGTACCGCGTGGACGGCCGCGCCGCTGAACACGCCGAAGAGCACAACGCCAAAAATAAAATAAATCTGATTCGCGGCACCGACCGCCGCTAACGCGTTTTCTCCGACCTTACCGACCATGATGGTATCAGCCAGATTCAGCGTTACCGCGATGACCTGCTGAATGATCATCGGAATGCCGACAATGAGCAGCTTGCGGTAAAAGTTCTGATTCACTTCTTTGCACCCGTTCTCCATAATTCTCTCTGTCATGTTTATGATCCTTTTATCCCTTTAGATAACGATAGAGGCAGATTGCTCTGCCTCTGGTTTTGTTTTTGAAAAGACTACTTCGCGTAGTCGATCGCTCTGGTTTCTCTGACCACATTGACCTTGATCTGTCCCGGATATTCCAGCTCAGACTCGATCTTCTTGGAAATTTCTCTCGCCAGAAAAACGATTTCTTCGTCGTTGACTGCATCCGGCTTGGCAATGATGCGAATTTCGCGGCCTGCCTGAATCGCAAAGGACTTTTCGACACCCGGCGTCGTGTTCGCAATCTCTTCGAGCTTTTCCAGACGCTTGATATACGCGTCGAGAGTCTCTCGTCTGGCGCCCGGTCTCGCCGCCGACAGCGCGTCTGCCGCCGCGATCAGAACCGCTTCCATGTTCTTCGGCTCGTAATCACCGTGGTGGGCAGCCATGCCGTTGATGACCGCTTCGGACTCCTTATACTTGCGCAGGATCTCGATACCGATATCCACATGGGTACCCTCATATTCGTGGTCGAGTGCCTTGCCGATATCATGCAGCAGTCCGGCTCTCTTGGCCAGCTTGACGTCCAGTCCCAGCTCGCCTGCCATCAGACCCGCGAGCTGCGCGACCTCGATGGAATGCTTGAGTACATTCTGCCCGTAGGAGGTTCTGTATTTGAGTCTGCCCAGAATCTTGACCAGCTCCGGATGCAGATTGTGAATGCCGACCTCGAAGGTCGCCTGTTCGCCTTCCTCCTTGATGATTGCGTTGACTTCCTTGGTCGCCTTTTCGACCATTTCCTCGATCCGCGCCGGATGGATGCGGCCGTCTACAATGAGCTTTTCGAGCGCGATGCGCGCGATCTCTCTTCTGACCGGATCGAAGCCGGACAAGATGACCGCCTCCGGTGTGTCGTCGATGATCAGATCTACGCCGGTGAGCGTTTCGATGGCTCTGATATTGCGGCCCTCTCTGCCGATGATGCGTCCCTTCATTTCATCATTCGGGAGCGCGACCACCGAAACGGTGGTTTCAGCCACATGATCCGCCGCGCAGCGCTGAATCGCGCCGGTGATGATGTATTTCGCCTTCTTATCCGCTTCTTCCTTCGCCTTGGTTTCGATCTCTTTGATCATCACAGAGGCTTCGTGACGGACTTCCTTTTCGGTATTGGCGAGCAGGATGGCCTTCGCCTCCTCTGCCGTATAACCGGAAATTCTCTCCAGCTCTTCCATCTGCTTGGCTATAACAAGTTCTAACTCTTTTTGTCTATTGATAATTGCCTGTTCTTTTTGTGTAATGCTTTCTTCTTTTCGTTCGATATTCTCAAGTTTGCGATCCATGGATTCTTCCTTTTGGATCAGTCTTCTCTCGGAGCGCTGGATTTCCGAACGCCGTTCTCTGGCATCACGTTCCGCTTCACTTCTCAGTCTGTGTGCCTCTTCCTTCGCCTCCAGAATCGCTTCCTTCTTCATATTTTCGGATTTACTCTCCGCGTCCAGAATCAGATTTCTCGCCTTCTGTTCCGCGCTGCCGATTGCTTTTTCGCCGACATTTTTACGATATATATATCCGATCAACGCGCCGATTGCAAGCGCAACCACCGCAATTACAATTTTCACTATAATTGGGCCCATTGCAGCACCTCCTTCTTATTCAATTTTTGTTTTTTTCTTTTCTTTTTTTCGATTATCGTTTACAATATCTATTGCATGAAAATTTATGAATCAAAATGCATTACATAATTAAATCTTGATATATCCATACAATATATATTATAATGTTTAAAGCAAGGGAATGTCAAGAAGCAGAAAGGCAAGTAATGAACAAAATTTTTAATCCATTGGAAAATATTGATAAATTTATCCTGATTTGCGTCGGTTTACTGGGTATTTTGAGTCTGACCATGCTCGAAAGCACCGTATATGAGGACGGCTTCGTCCTCGCCAGACCGGTTTTGATTCAAGCGATCGCGTACCTGCTCGGTTTCGGCGTACTCCTTTTCATTCAGAATCTGGACTACCGCTTTTTTATCGGACTGGAAAAAATCCTCTATGCCCTATCGGTGCTTTTCCTGCTGACGGTATATATCCCCGGGCTCGGTCAGGAAAACTACGGTTCCCGCGCCTGGATCAATCTCGGCATCACGACCCTGCAGCCATCGGAATTCGTCAAAATCCCCTTTGTCCTGATCATGGCAGGCTATCTGTCGGAGCATCGTGACGAGCTGACCAGGTTCACCGGCGTTTTTAAGGCTTTCCTGGTCGCGGCGCCGATCATCGCCGTCGTGCTCAAAGAGGACCTGGGCAGCGCGCTGGTCTATATCGTGATGTGGATTTTTATGGTATTCTTCGCCGGCATCGACTACAAGCTGTTCTTTCAATGTGCGCTGGCCTGTCTGGCCGCTGTGCCGATCGTCTACAAGTTTCTCGACGATTATCAAAAGGAGCGAATCGAGGCTTTCCTGCATCCGGAAAATCTAAGTCTTTCCGGCAACTACCAGGTCTGGCAGTCCAAGGTTGCCATGGGCTCCGGTGGTTTCTTCGGAAAAGGGCTCTTTCAGGGAACGCAAAAGAGTTTGGACTTCATCCCTGTGCAGCAGTCGGACTTCATTTTTTCGGTTGTCGTAGAGGAACTGGGCTTCCTCGGCGGTACCCTCACGATTTTGGTCTACGCCTTCCTGCTGATCCGCTTCACGAGAATCATCCGTGATTCCGTGGATCTGTACGGCGCGCTGATCGTCATCGGATTTTTGGGCATGTTCCTGTTTCAGATTTTTGAAAACATCGCCATGACCATGGGCCTCATGCCCGTTACGGGAATCACTCTGCCCTTCCTTTCCGGCGGCGGCACCTCCGTCATCGCCAGCATGATCGCCGTCGGCATCATTGTCAACGTCGGCGTCAACAGCAAGGCCATCAATTTCTAAACAAAACGAACGCAAATACACAGAATCAAACAGCCTGCACCGTCATGCTTCGCGGCGGTCCCCGGGGAACGATATCCCCGTGTGGAGACCGCCGCAGCATCAGATGCAGGCTTTTACTTTGTCCTTGACATATTTATATGCTGGCTATATGCGTTCATTTGCGCTGACTTTGCGCTAAAAACTCCTGACACGCTCGGCGATGCGTGTGAAGTTCTGCGCGATTGGGCTTTCGGGCATGAAAGCGATCGGAACGCCGAGATTGGTAGAAATATGTATGTTTTCGTCGTAAGGGATCAAGCCTACCACCTGCCCGCGCATACCGCGTGTCACTTCCTCCACAGACGGCGCGAGCCCTGCGCGAACCAGCTTCAGATTGAGCTTGTTGATTAAATAGTGAATCTGAAAATTGCCCCCGGTTTCATTTAGGAAAGCTGTCATCATTTCACCGTCGCGCATGGACGCGATCTCCGGATTGATGACCAGCACAATGTGATCCGCGCCGCCGATGGCGATCAGCAGATTTTCATCCATCCCTGCCGGCGCATCGACAATCACAAAGTCGTACAGGTCTTTCAGCTTATCGCAGAGTACCTTCATGTGCAGTGGTGTGATTTCCGTATCGGAACGCCGCGGAGACGCCGCCATGAAGCTCAGCCCAGGGAAGCTCTTGTCGCGAATGATCGCCTGTTTGATTCTGCATACGCCGTTCATCACGTCGTTCACATCATATACCACATTGTTTTCCAATCCCAGATACAGATCCAGATTGCGCAGTCCCGTATCCATATCGATGACAATGACTTGGTGACCCAGCCTGGAGAGCGTCGCTCCCAGATTGGCCGAAACCATGGTTTTGCCTGTGCCTCCTTTTCCTGAGGCGATGACGATTGATTTACCCATGGCTCCTCCTTCCTGCTTGTAATATTAATTCGAAACGGAGGCAGACAGCTTGAGGCTGTCTGCCGTATCTTCATCCTGTTCTTGCGCCCTCAGTTCATTTTCGTCGAAAAATCCAAGGTTTTGGTCGTAGTATCGACCTGCAGATAATCGCCGATGATCTCACGCGCGATCGGTGCCGCGTTAAAGGACACACCGCCCTGTACCAGCAGGGCGACGACCGCGATCTGCGGATTGTCCGCCGGCGCGAGCGTGATTGTCCAGGCGAAGTGATCATAGGTATCCTTGTATTGATTGATCTTCGCGTAGGTAACCTTCTTGTTGCTGACCTTGATGAGCGCCGCGTCAACGGTGTCGTTTTCGGTCGGATATTTTTCCGGATCCTCCTTCATCAGCTTCGTCATCATCTTCTCTACCTGACTCCAGGAGATGCCGGGCGCGATGCTGCCAAGGTGCTGTTTCACATAGGCGACCTCATCCTTCGGATTGATGTAACCGTCACGCTGCGCGGTACCGGTTTTGCCGGCCACATCGATCGGGAAGCTGCCGAAGGTGCCGAGCAGGGTGCCGCGTTTCGCGACCAGACGCATACCTTCCAGTACATGATCCAGATCACTTTTGGAAACATCGATCTGCGTTGCCTTCTTCTTTTTGCGCTGTCCTTCGCCTTCCACGCCCTTGATGATGGAAACCTGATTCTTTTTGCCGCCGTTGCCCAGCGTTGCCACATAGCTTGCCATCTGCAGCGGGGTATAGGCATTGTCGCCCTGTCCGATCGCGATGTTGAATTCATCGCCGTAGGTCCATTCCGCCTGATTGAAATAAGAGTATTTGCAGACATCGGTCAAAGGCTCCACCTGTGATTTTTTTACAGTCGTTTGTGCCTTGACGCGTTTGATAATCTCATCTCTGGACGGGTTTTCTTCGATCCAGCCGGTGATGGTGTCGATCTCCGCGCGCAGTTTCTCTTCATCGTTATAGGTCGACTTCGGCCAGTATTTGGTGCTGCTGTAGTACAGATAGCTCCACAAAGAACTCTTCATACCGCTCATCTTGCGCTCCTTGGAGGCAAGCGGGGTGGTCGTCTCATAGAGCTCAATGCCGGTCTTTTCGCCCAGTCCGAACTCCGAGGCGACCTTCATGATGTCGTCGATGGTGATTTTATAGCCCAAACTCGCCTTATTCTTCGTGTTCCAGTCGATACCGGTGCCGATACAGTAAAAATAGTAGTTACAGGAGTTCTGGATGCCTTGTGCCAGCGTCTGGTAGCCATGAGAGCCCAGGCCGTTGTTATAGTTACTGCAGCCGAACTTGTGACCGCCCATCTCAATATATCTGCCGTCATAGATGCGGCGATTCGGGTCCAAGCCCGCTTTGAGCGCAGCGACTGCGGTCACCGGCTTAAAGGTAGAACCCGGCTGCACCGCAGTTCTGGTCGCGATGCTGTACAGCGGCGTCGGTGCCAGAGAATCGCGTGGATTCGTGCTTTGTACCGATGCCCAGTCCTTAGTGGAGATGCCTTCCGCGAAAATATTCGGATCAAAGTCCGGGTAGCTCGCCATCGCCAGGATCTCGCTGGTCTTGACATCAATGGCTACCACAGCGCCGGATCCGCAGTTCGCGTATTTGCGCATGGACTTATTGCCGTATTTACTCTTAAAGATACTACCGGTCCGCACCGCTTTGATGGCGCGCTCCAGCGTGTTCTCTGCGGTCTTTTGCAGATCCTTGTCTATCGTCAGATAGATATCCTTTCCGGCGACCGGTTCTGTCTCACCCAGCGTCTCAATGTAGTCCCCGGAACTGTTGACCAGGATTGTCCGGATGCCGTCGCTGCCTCGCAGCGTACTCTCCATTGAGGCTTCAATACCGTCTTTGCCGATCAGATCATCGCTGCTGTAGCCGCGTTCCTTGACATAGGTATCATACTGGCTGTCGGAAATACTGCCCATATAGCCGAGAATATGGGAAGCCAAATTTTTGTTCGGGTAGACGCGAACCGTCTCCGAGGCGATCTCCATCCCCTTGAGCTCACTGCCCATTTCCTCGATATAGGCGACTGTCTTGTCGCAGACATCGGAGGCGATGGTGCTGGAACGATATTTGTTGAATTCGATATTTTTGATTTCTTCTCTGACCACAAAAATCTTGCGCGCTTCTTTATCGGAAAGCCGTTCCTCTTCCGGAATCGGTTGTTTATTCTCATCTTCATCCAGCTTATATTTTTTGCGGAGCGCCTGAAACGCCTCCTTCGCGGTCAGGTCGGTGCGTTTGGTCACATTCCCCTCCGCATCCGTTTCCTTGACCTCCAGCCCATACTTGCTGATAAAAGCCGCTTTTTTGGTATCATAGGTAAAGGTCATGCTGCGCACATTGATCGGCGGCCACACGCCGTGCGTGTTCTGCAGCTCGTCCATTGCGTCAAAGCGGTCCAGCGTCGGATCGATTTCATATTTGGCGCGCAGTTTCTCAAAGGCCTGTTCCGCCATCGCATTTTTGGAAAGGCCAAGCGATTTGAGCCATTTTTTTTTGCTGCTGTCGTAGGTATAATAGAATTTTCCGCTTTTGGTAATCTTAATCGGAAAATTGTCCACATAGGTATCCCCGTTTTTTTCCAGCAGGCGGATCGTCCGATATGCGGAAGCGTTGATCTGCTCTGTGGACAGTCCACTGGCGTTGAAGGTCACCGTAAAGATCTGCTTGTTGCCCGCCAGCACTCTGCCGTAGCGGTCGTAAATCTTCCCGCGCGGCGCTGACAGAAGCACTTCCTTGGTGTTCTGGTTCTTCGCCGCCTCCGCCCATTTTTCTTCCTGCACCACGGTCAGCACAAAAAGTCTCACGCAGAGAATCAGCATGAGGATGACGACGAAAAAAATGACCTGTATATATCTGGATTTTAAAATTTTTCTGTTCATCTAAAATACCTGTCTTTGCGATGTCTTGTCATTTTTCGAAGCAGAATCAGATAAAGAACTGTCATCAGCGACAGTGCATACAGGGTGATCCATGGCAGCGTTTTGAGTACATAAAGCAATCCGATCGGGTTGCCCGCCAAGTGCTGCAGACCCCAGTTCAACGCGTAATAGAAGAGTATCGAAAGCAGTGAGGTCACCCACATATTGACGATATTCTCAATATTGGCGTATTCTCGCAGAACAAAAATCACCAACGCGACCAGCACCAGCGCGATCGGAGTCGGACCGACGACATCCGCGAAGCAGATATCGTAAAAAACGCCAAACAGCACGCCGTACAGCAGACCGTAAATCTGTTCCTCATACAAAAAAGAAAATACGATCACCAGGCAGAGCAGAAGATTCGGTGTATAACCTGCGATGCTGATAACATTTAAAAAAGAGCATTGTATGAAAAACGCGATCAGAAAAAAAATCCCTGCCTTCCAACTTTTCATAGGATCACCGCCACCTTGTCCAGACTCTTAAAATTCACAGCGAGTTCCACCGTAATTTCCTTGAGCAGCGTATTGCTGTTATAGGTCACGCTTTTGACACTGCCGATTTCCAGACCTTCCGGATACGTGCCGAGACCGGAGGTGATGATGACATCGCCCTCGGAGACCAAAGCTTCTCCGTCGATCATATAGCCGCTGACTTCACCTTTTTCGTTTCCGGAAACCACACCGAGCTGCTTGCGGTCGCGTGCCAGCTTAAAGCTGACCTTGCTGCCCTCGTCGATCAGCGACATCACCTTGGACCAGCCCTCTCCGGTCTCCTCGACCTTGCCGATCAGGCCGATTCCGTTAACGACCGCGTCTCCAACCTTGATGCCGCTCTCGGTGCCGCAGTTGATCGTGAAGATATTGGTCCAATTGGAGCCGTCCAAAGAGATGACGTCTCCGGTGACGATATCAAATTTCTGCTCCGTATAATCATAATTCAGAGCCTCCGCGAGTTCTTTCAGCTCATCAAGCTGCTGTTTTGTCAGCTTTTCTTCTGTCAGCTGCCGCGTGAGTTCCGCGTTCTCGCTCTTGAGTGCTTCCACTTCTTTTTGGAGACTCCGATAGGAAAAAATCCCTTTCACATTGTCACGAATGGTATTCCCGGCTTTTGAAAAAATGCCTGAAACCTTGGACACGCCGGTATTGATCGGCTCGGTCACATGCGCGAAGCGGCCGCCGGCCGCCATGGAAGCGGCAAAGATCAGCAGCAGAAGCAGGAATACCAAAAGCAATGCCGTTATTAACTTATGTTCTCTCATCCATCTCATAAAGCGATCCCTTTATCCCGCGCCTACTGCGCTTCGTATTTTTTCCTGCCGTTGGACGCGTAAATCTTGAGCTTTTCGATATTTTCCAAACTCATGCCGGTGCCTACCGCCACTGCCTCAAAGGCATTATCCGCCACAGTCACGGCCATACCTGTCCGCTTGGAGATCAGCTTGTCCAGATTCGCGATCATCCCGCCTCCGCCGGACAGCACCATGCCATGCTCAGCAATGTCCGCCGCGATTTCAGGCGGAGCCTTCTCGATCGTCGCTTTGACGCCGTCCACGATGATATCCATGGACTCCTGCAGCGCGATCATCATATCCTTATTATTGACTTCCATGGTCTTAGGCAGACCTGAAATAATGTCTCTGCCTCTCGCGTCCATCGTCTTGATGATTTCGTTGCCGTTCTCATCCACATCCATGCAGGCACAGCCGATATGAATCTTCAGCTGCTCGGCGGTATGTTCACCGATCAGAAGCGCGTGACGCTTCCTCATATATTGTATGATGGCTTCGTTCATTTTATCCCCGGCATGTCTGATGGAAGTACTCGCCACAATACCGCCGAGCGCGATAATCGCAATGTCGGAGGTGCCGCCGCCGATATCCGCAATCATGCACCCCGTCGTGCCGTCCACAGGCATACCCGCGCCGATCGCAGCCGCCATCGGTTCTTCAAGAATGAAGACTTCAGTCGCGCCCATCTGTCTGACAATTTCCTCTACAGCGCGCTTTTCCACCTCGGTCACGCCGCTCGGCACGCCAACGACAACGCGGAAATTTCGAATTTTTTTAACTGCCAGAGCAGTTTCCAAAAACGCCTTCAGCATGTCCGCGGTTCTGTCAAAATCAGAGATCACGCCATCCTGCAGCGGCCTGACCACCGAAATGTTGACCGGAGCCTTGCCCAGCATTGCCTTTGCCGCCGAACCGACAGCAAGTGTTTTTCCTTTATCGTTCACCGCGATGACGGAGGGTTCGTTGAGAACAATCCCGCTGCCCTTGACAAAAATCAAGGTATTGGCTGTTCCCAAATCAATTCCCATATCCTTTGCTCTGAATAAACTGCACATTTTAATACCTCCAACGTTTTATCCGAATCAAATTTTATTACTTTTTTACATGTATCCCATTCCCTGCATACTGACATATCGTCCATCGCCGATAACCAGGTGATCTACCACCTTAATCCGCAGCAAATTGCCGCAGTCAATCAACATTTTGGTCGTTCGGATATCCTCCTCGCTGGGCGTCGGATCGCCGCTCGGATGGTTATGCACGAAAAGAATGGCAGCGGCGCTTTTTTTGACCGCCTGATGAAATACCTCTCTTGGGTGTACCAGGGTCGAGGTCAGCTCCCCTACCGACACGGTCTCGATGGAAATAATCTCACCTTTCGCGTTTAATAACAGGGCTTTGAAAGTTTCCCGCTTGCTGTACCGCATATCCTCCATAAAGAGGGCGGCGACCTGCTCCGCGTCACCCGCGGACATACGTCTGGTCCGCGGCCGGGTCGCGATGCGTTTTCCAAGCTCCACAGACGCCAAAATTCTTGCCGCCTTAAACTGACCGATACCGCAAATATTTGTCAGCTCCTGCGCTGTGCAGTCCGCGAGTTCCGCGAGGCCGCCGCTGCCCTGCGCGAGGACATCCTCCGCGAGGCCGATCGCTGACTTTTCTTTGGTGCCGGAGCCGAGAATCACAGCCAAAAGCTCTGCGTTTGACAGGCTTTCCACGCCCGCCAGCATCGCCTTTTCGACCGGTCGTTCGTCCTTCGGCAGGGATTTGATTTTCATAAAATTCTCTTCCTTTCCGCGCCCTTCTGTTACGCCGCGGCTATGTGCCGGTTCCTATTTTTGCAGACAAGAGCGCAACACAAAATCGGGCGTCAGGCCGCCGTAGAAAATTCTATGATGAAATTCCCCTGTTCCGATTCGTCCCGGTTTCGCTCCGACACGAAGTGGAATCTTTAAAATTATAACATTTTTTTTGCGATAGTACAAGAAGCGCAGACGTAATATTTTGTGAATTTTTCGGCCATACTAAGAAGGAAGGAGGGATGTAAAATGAGTCATTGTTGTAACCAGACCATCAGATGCACGGTAAACCAATGTATGCACCACGAGCACACAAAGAACCTGTGCGCGCTGGACAGCATCACCGTCGGTACGCATGAAGCAAATCCGACACAGGAGCAGTGCACAGATTGCCTGTCCTTTGAAGTGAGATAGCAAAGGAGCGAAGGCATCGGCGAAGGGAGAGACAGACCGCAAAGAGTTCTGTCTCTCTTTTTGTTTTGCCTATTCCCTGTCTTACGCTGCTTGTTTCGCCGCTCATTCTGCTAATTGTTTCGCCGCCCATCGGAACTGTTTGGGTGGACAGTATTCTAAAAAATAGGTACTTGCACTTTTGCGGTCTGCCAGGCACTTTGCCGCGCGCCGAGGCATATAGATAAGGGAAGTGTGCAAGCGCTTCCCGCGCTTTTGCATCGCGTATCGCAGGAGGTTATCGCTATGGCAAGTTCTTTTCCACAACCGCTGACTGAACAAGAGGAACAAATTTATGTAGAAAAATCGCAGCAGGGCGATGCCGAGGCGCGCGGCAAACTGATCGAGCACAATCTGCGCCTGGTCGCTCACATCGCAAAAAAATATACGAGTCCCGGCGCTTCACAGGACGATCTGATCTCCATCGGCACCATCGGCCTGATCAAGGCTGTCAACACCTACACAGCCAGCCGCGCGACGCGGCTGGCGACCTATGCCGCCAAGTGTATTGAAAATGAAATTTTGATGAGCATCCGCGCCTCCAAGCGGATCAAGCAGGAGGTTTCCTTAAGTTTGCCCATCGGCACCGACAAGGATGGAAACGAGATCAGTTTTAATGACATTCTCGGCACAGATACGGATGAAATCGTTGAGGATATCAGCTTAAAAATTCAAGTCGCAAAACTCTACCGCGCCATCGCCGAACAGCTTTCGCCACGAGAACAGCGCGTCATCATCCAGCGCTACGGTCTGGACGGCGGGGAAGCGCGGCCCCAGCGGGAAATCGCCAAACAGCTTGGCATCAGTCGTTCTTACGTTTCTCGCATCGAAAAGCGGGCGCTCGAAAAGCTGCGCAGCGGGCTGACGGAAATTTGACAGCTGCCCGCCGAAAACGCGCTATGGCGTAAGCGGTGCCAGATATTTCGTCAGCTCATAAAAAACAGGCAGCGCTGTCGAAGATCCGGAATCGCCGTTTTCCGCCAGAACCGTAATCACATAGCAAGTGCCGTCCGCAGCCTCAAAAAAACCTGTAAACCAACATTGTTTCATCGGCGCGCCGTTCCGGCTCGCCTCCGCGGTGCCGGACTTGCCCCGGGCAGGGACCTCCCATTTTAGGCGCGAGGCGGTGCCTGTCCGCGTCACCTCAGCCATCATCTCCCGCAGCGCCGCTGCCGTTTCCGTCTTGAGAACGCGCTTGTCCGCGCAAGCTTCACCGGAGGCGCGGCAAATGGTGCCTGCCTGCGCGCGCTTCTCTGTGTCCGCGCGCAGCAGCTTCACTTCACGCAGCAGTCCGTCGCAAGCGATGATTTGCGTTAGCTGCTGTACCTGCAGCGGCGTGACCAGCAGAGCACCTTGCCCGATGGACAGGTTCGCCGTATCCTGAATTCCGCAATCCGCATCGCGCGGAACAGAGCCTGCCGTTTCACCCGGAAAGCCTGCCAGAACGGTTTCTCCGAATCCCAGTTTTCGCGCCATTTCCAGTATTTTTTCGTACCCGACCAGCTCGCCAAGCTGCGCGAAATAGCAGTTACACGATACCGCCATCGCTTCCCGCATGTTCAATCTGCCATGTCCGTTCTCACCGCCTGTCGAGCAGGAAAGCGTAACGCCCGCGACTTCTGCCGTCTTGCGGCACGTAAAGCACTGGGAGGGTGGGCAGATATCGTTCTCCAGAGCTGCCGCGGCGACGACCAGCTTAAAGACGGAGCCCGGCGGATAGGCTGCCTGCAGGACGCGGTTGAGCAGGCATCCATTGTCCTCGCAGTCCTCGGCAAGGTAATCCGCGATGTGTTCCGGCTCAAAGGCCGGATAAGACGCCGCCGCCAAAACTTCTCCGCTGTCCGCGCGGCTGACAAGAACAGCGGCGGCGTCCGCTTGCGGCACTGTTCCTGCCGTGCCGCAAAGCTGCGCAAGCAGGGCCTCACATTTTTGCTGCACGCGCAGATCCAATGTCGTCACGATATTGCCCTGCCCGATCGCCGCATGCTCTGCGTTTGCTGCATCACCTGCGTCGCTCGTGCGCGCATCCGCTGCACTGCTTCCCTCTGCTTTGGCCTTCCTCGGCGCGACACCGCGAAGCAGCCTGCCTGCGGCATCAGATTCCAAAAGCAGTCTGTCGCTCTTTGCGCGCAGCTTTTCCTCGCACAAAAGCTCCAGACCCGAAACGCCGCGTTGCTCAGCTTCATTGAGATAACCGATCAAATGGCAGGCGGTCTGCTGATTCTGGTATCGTGTCCGGGCCCGAAACGCATAGGCACTGTATTCCTCCCGCAAACGTTTATGAATCGATGCGTCAAAACGTTCTGTACGATAAACCTCATACCGACTTGAACGCAGCGTAACGCGCACAGCGTCAAGTTCTTCCAAAAGCACGTTGAGCTGCTGATCCGCGGATTCCTTGCCGATAATATAAAAATACCGATAGACTGCTCCGGTCAGCGGCCGCAGCTCACGATCCAAAATCTGTCCGCGTCCGTCAATACCCACCAGTGACGTTTCGTACTGCGAAAGAGCGGCTTCCGCAAATTCCTCATGGCAGAAAATCTGAATATAAAACAGGCGCGCGCAGAGCAGCAGCGTCAGCGCTGCCAAAAACAACGCGCCGCCGATGATGCGCTTTCGATTCCGTTCCATGCAAAAACACCTCCCGACACTTAGTTTCCCGCCGAAGGTGTTTTTTTATGCGATTGATCCGCTTTATTGAATTTGTCCGCAGATAAAGTCCACAACTTCTTCCATGCTCATCGCAGTGCTGTCAATCTCGATCGCGTCGTCCGCCTTACGCAGCGGCGTCACCGCACGATGCGTATCGTTGTAATCGCGCTGCCGGATCTGTTCCAGGACCTCTTCAAAGGTCTGCGATGCGCCTTTTGCCGCAAGCTCTCGATAACGCCGCAGCGCGCGTTCCTCCTCTGAAGCCGTCAAAAAAAATTTATAAGGTGCATCCTTGAGCACAACTGTACCGATATCACGTCCATCCATGATCACGCTCTTGGCGCGTGCCATCTTTTGCTGCAGCTCCACCAGCTTTTTGCGCACTGCCGCGAAGGCTGAGCAGTCCGAGGCCGCCTTGGAAATTTCCTGGGTGCGAATCAAATCGCTGACATCCTCTCCATCCAGATAAACTCTGCCGCCGGCGAAATCGATGTCTGTTTTTTCCAGCATCGCCAGCAGCCGCGCGTCCTCGACCATCGGTATGCCCTGCCGCAGCATTTTCAGTCCCAACGCGCGATACATCGCGCCGGTATCAATATAGTCAATCCCCAGCCTCCGCGCGACTGTCCTGGCAATCGTCGATTTGCCCGCGCCGCTCGGTCCGTCGATGGCGATCTGATAAATTTTTTCTGTTGTCATTTATTTATCCTGCTTTCCGATAAGTTTTTCGATTTCCTTCACGAAGGTATTCACGTCCGTAAACTGGCGATATACTGACGCGAACCGAACATAAGCGACCTCGTCCACTTTTTTGAGCTGCTCCATGATCAGCTCACCGATGTAAGTACTGTCCACTTCCTTTTCCATCCGGTTGCTGAGCTGCTTTTCAATTTCGTTGACCATCGTTTCCATCTGATCCATGGAAACCGGGCGCTTTTCGCATGCCTTGATAATGCCGTTCAACACCTTATTGCGGTCAAAGACCTCGCGTCTGGCATCCTTCTTGACAACCATAAAAATCGGCACCTCCACCTTTTCATAGGTCGTAAAACGCTTGCCGCAGCTGTCACAGCCGCGCCGACGGCGGATGGCATGTCCTTCTTCTGTAGGTCTGGAGTCGATGACTCTCGTATCCGGGTGATCACAATACGGGCATTTCATAAAGCTACCTCGTTTCTTTAGGAATTACGCTATTATGTTACCACATTTTCGCGCGCGCTTCAACTTTTTTCAGACAGCTTTCTGCCGATGACGCCGCTTCCCGCTTCTTCGCCTGGGAGCCTTCCAACGTCCCGCGTTCTCTGCCGTTTCCCCATACTGCTCCGCCGCGGCCTTCCCTACAGCAGGACCGGCTCAGTCTCCACCAGGATCACGTCATCGCCGACCGTCCGCACATTTTCCCAGCGGATCATCCGATCTTCCTCACCCTTGTGAAACCACGAAAAAAGCCCCCGTTCGGCAGGAATGATGATCCCCTCAATCGCGCCTTTTTCCAGATTGACCTCAATGTCCGATACAAAGCCGAGACTTCGCCCGTCGCTGATATTGATGACCTCTTTATTCTTCAGTTTATCTGTACTCAGCATATCTTGTCCTCCCGTTCCTCTCTGCTTTACTATATGCGGCTCGGCGCGGGATATGCCGGCTGATTTTTATATAGCTTTTTTGTCAAAACTGCATTATAATAGAGTCAAACACAAGACATCGAGAAAGGAGATTTTTTATGAATCAGTTTATCGAATACCGCCGCGAATTTCACAAATATCCGGAAAACGGCTGGCGCGAAATCCGCACAAGTGCCAGAGTCGCGGAAATCTTGACCGCGATGGGATATACCTGCCTCATGGGACCGGACGTCGCCAATGTTGACAGTATCATTCCGCTGGTCCGCCCTTCCGAAGCGGAGATCCGAGCGTGCAAGGAACGCGCCGTTGCGCAGGGCGCGAATCCGGAGTTCGTCGAAAAGACACAGGGAGTTTCCGGTGTTATCGCTGAATTTGACAGCGGACGGCCCGGTCCGATTACCGCGTTCCGATTTGACATCGACTGTCTGCCGTATGACGAGCCGCACAGAGCAGGCTACCGTCCGTTTGATGAGGACTATGTCTCCTGCAATGAAGCATCCGTTCATGCCTGCGGACATGACGCGCATACGGCGATGGGCCTTGCCATCGCGTCCGCGCTGACACAAAAAAAAGACGAATTTGTCGGTAAAATCCGTCTCATTTTCCAACCGGCTGAAGAAACCTACAGCGGCGCGATCTCCATCATCGATCATGGACATCTCGATGACGTGGATAATTTCATCGCCCTGCACGTGGCTCTGAGCGCCGAAAATAAGCCGCTTGGCTCTCACGCTATCTGCTGCGGCTGTAAAGACTTTTTGAGCGATCGTCAACTCGACGTCACCTTCACAGGTGCTGCCGCCCATCCTTGCGGCGCTTCGCAGGAAGGCAAAAACGCTCTCCTTGGAGCCTGCTCCGCGGCTTTGAATCTGCACGCGATCGCGCCGCATGAAGAAGGTCTGACCCGAGTCAATGTCGGTAAAATGAGCGCCGGCATCGCTCCGAACACCATCGCGCCGAATGCTTTTCTCTGTCTGGAATACCGCGGGGAAACACCTGCGATCTGCGAATATCTCAACAGACGTGTCTTTGATATTCTCGACGGAAGCGCCAGAGCTTACGAGCTGACCTATACCTACGACGATTACGGTGAAATTCCTTCCGGCAAGAGCGATGACGCCATGATGGAAATCATTGAACGCGCGGCGCACAAGGTTCCGTGGTTCGAGAAAATCTACTTCGAAGGCAACGTCGGCGGCACAGACGACGCGGCTGCCATGATGACCCGCGTCCAGCAGCATGGAGGCAAGGGCACCTATATCGGTATCGGCACGGACACGACCGCGCCTGTCCATAACGCGGAATTCGATTTGGACGAGGACTGCATCCTGGCTGCCAGAGATCTGTGCATGTACGCGCTGGCCGAAATCCACAGCGCGTAACACGGCAGCCAAGCTTCCTTTTGGCATCTGTATACAAAAGCTTTCACAAGGATAAAAGCGTGCATGACGAACTCAAAGTTCTTTATGCGTACATGGCACTCGTGCATGAGCGCCGCTTCGCAAGCTGCTTTTGTCGTGATTCCCAAAAAATCGATGCACGAGATTTTTTACATCAAAAACCCTCGAGCCAACTGCCTGCGGCAGCGGCCCGAGGGTTCTTTCGTCTCATCCGGTCTAATCTTCTATATCATCGTCATCATGTATGGTCGATGTCAAATTGATTGTTTCAAAACCCTGTCCGATGATCTCCGATGCCGGGGACAGGATGATGAACGCGGAGCGGTCATATTTATGCACGATCGCCTTGAGCCGCGGCACCTCTGTGGGCTTTACCGCGACGAACAGAACCCGCTTCTCCGCGTGAGAATACAGGCCTTCCCCATCCAGCAGGGTTGCGCCGCGTCCCATATCCGTGAGAATCGTGTTTGAGATCTTATCCAGATTCTTGTTCGCGAAAATATAAAAAATACAAGCCTTGTTAAAGCCGCTGTTCATCTTGTCGGTTACAACCGCCGTCACCGCGATGGCCAGAATCGCGTAAATACCGGCTTCAATATTCTTATAGGCAAAAATCGCGAGCAGCACGATGGAGCCGTCGATGATCAACTGCAATTGCCCGATGGTGAGAGCCTTGAACTTGGTGATCAAAAGCTTTTCCAAAAGGTCGGTGCCTCCGGTGGAAATCCCCGCTCTTACAGAAAAATACGCGGAAACTCCGTAGAGGATGCCGCCGCAGACAACCGCCACAATTTTATCCTCTGTCAGACAAGGCAGGAAGGACAACAGGTCTACAATCGCGGAATATACGCCTATGGCAATCATCGAAATGATGACATAGCGTTTTCCCTTTATCGTCAGGCCCCACAGAACGATCGGAAGATTCAGGATAAACACCGTCAAGCCGATCGGAACGGAAAAAAAATAGTTCAGTACCGTACCGATGCCGGCTAATCCTCCCGCCGCGATATTATTGCCGACATAAAACAAATTCAGCGCAAGCGCGAATCCGACATTTGCCGCCAGCAAATATCCGACTTGCTTCCACGATATCCCTATTTTTTGAAATAGTTTATCTTCCTTCATCACCGTAAAGTCCTCCTCTGAGAATGTTGTCGCATATACTATACAGCAAAAGAAAGATTTTTGAAAGTACCAAAAAAAATTATTACAGCCTGCCATCGCCCGCCGCCGCGTCCGGAGCGGCTTTGGAGTCCAAAAAAATCCCGGCGATGATAATGACAAAGCCGATGATGACCATGGTACTTGGGTATTCCTTGAGAAAAAGCGCTGTCCAGACCGGCCCTAAAATCATTTCCCACATTGCGATGACGGAAGCCTTCTGCGGTGAAATCAGGTTGACTCCCAGATTGTACATCGCGTAGCCCAGCGCGACCTGCACGATACCGAGAATCAGCATCAGCATCCATTCCGATCCGTTCAGCGTCAGAATATCCGCGAACTGCGGCGGAAAAAACGCGAAAATGCAGATTCCTGTAAACAGATTTGCCAAGGAAACCAGACCAAGCGCGTTTCCGGCCTCTCCGGAGGAAACCTTTTTGGCCGCAACGGTCATCACCGCGAAAAAGATGCTTTCGGTCAGGGCGATGAGATTGCCCTTCATGTTGCTGCCCGCGATACCGGACAGCATAAAAATGATGACGCCCGTTGTCGTAAGCACGACCGGCAAGATACGGGACTTATTTACGCTTTTATTCAGAATCGACGCGGCGAGAAACAGCCAGACCACACTGCCGTACTGCATGCCGATCGCGATGACCGCCGAGGTCTGCCGCAGCGCGAGTACGATTGACAGGCACAAGGACGCGTAGGCGATCAGGTAGACGAGCATACCTTTGGAAAATCGAAGTTTCGAGCGAAAGAGGAACGGCAGAAGCGCGACACCCGCGATCAAGGAACGAAGTCCGCAGACCAGCATGGCATCCAGAGAAATAAATTTTATGAGCGGCGCGTTCAAGCTCCAAAAGAGCGCGCCCAAAAATACGAATAATTCGCCCTTTCGTTGGATATTTGTTTTCATCATTTTAGTTTGCTCCCAAAAAATAATCTAATCGCGATTGCAAAATAATCACGATTAGATTATAATAAAGGCATGGGACGATGTCAACCCTTTTTCTGAAGGAGGAACGATACGATGGAAGTTATGAATATTAAGAGAAAACGTGTGATGATTCTGTTCATCGAGGCCGCCGAAAAAATGCTGCATGAAAGTGGTCTCGCGAGCGTTTCTATTCGAAAGGTAGCCTCTGAAGTCGGCTATAACAGCGCCACGCTTTACAACTATTTTGAGGATTTGGAGCATCTCATCCTGTTTGCCTCTGTGCGTTATCTGCGAGAGTACGTTGCTTCACTCCAAAAAGCCTTGACGAATGATATGTCAGCCTACGACAAATATCGCGCGATTTACCGCTGTTTTAACGCCTATGCCTTCAAAGAGCCTGAGATTTTTCATAACATGTTCTTCGGCAAGCATAGTGACCTGCTCGGTGACGTGCTGCGGACTTACTATCAGGAGCTTTTCCCGCAGGAACTGCAAGGACTCAGTCCCAAGATGAAGCAGATGCTGCAGCTTGGGACGATGTACGAACGAGATGCCATTATGATGCGGGAACTGATCGCGGAAGGCTATTTGACAGACGCGAATGCCGCAAACGCGATTGAAACCATCATCGCGCTGCATCAATACTATCTGCATGAAGCTATGATCGCGGAATCACGCAGCGACTCCAAACAAAGCTACCTCGCGGAGCTGGCTCCCCACTTTACGGAAAAGTTTCGAGAAAAGTTTCTCTACATCATGGAGGGCAGCCGCGGCCGCTAACTACTGCTCCACTGCGACAATTTTGTAATACGCTCTGGAGGTGATCAGGTATACCACAATGTAGAAAGCGGCGAACAGCAGGAAGGACGCCAGCGTGGTGTAGATCAGCAGTGCTGTGTTGCTGATGCCGAATACCTTGATCATCAATTTGATGATGTGGAACGCAAAAGCAATATGCAGCCCGGCACCAAGCAGTGGGATGAAAAAGACCTTGAGAACCTGATCCCGGATCGACCTGCGGATCTCGCGGTCGCTCATCCCCACGTCACGCAGGACGTGGAAGCGCTCCTTATCGTCGTAGCCCTCGGTGATCTGCTTATAGTACATGATCATGACCGTTGCGCCCAGAAACGCAAGGCTCAAAAGAATCCCCAGGAAAAACAGTCCGCCGTACAGATTCGTGAAAGTTTCCATCGCGCTGCCTTTGGTGCGGAAGTTCATATCCATCGAAGCGTAGACCGGCTGATTCCCCTTGTGGGAGCCGATTGCGGTGTCCGGTTTATCCTGCATCTTTAAAGCTTCTCTTTGCAGCTCCTCTTCCGCTGCCGAAATCCGCGTTTCGGACGCCGCACTGCCGTTTGCCTCTGTCAGATTCAACGCCCGACAGTTGACAAGACGAAAGCTTTCCGCTGCGGCGCTTTGCCTCAAAGCCTGCACCACACGATCGAATTCACTCCGGTCAGAAACAACCAGATAAATGGCGTTTGCCATATCTACTGCGTCGGTACCACGCAGAATCATTTTTTTCGCTTCTCCAATGACAGCGTAACGTTTGTCGGCAATCGTCAGCATGGTTTCTCGCAAGCTTCCCTCATTTTTCTTGTAGAGCAGCTGACTGCGTTCCAAGCTTACATGGGTTCCAAAATTCTCGTTGTATTCCTCCGCGGTCATGACCTTGCAGGTATAACCGTCCGCTGTATATTCCGCAAGCGGCGTCAATACGCCGTCCTCTATTTGCCCGTAAAAGGCACAAAGCGTATAGCGGATCTCGTTCTTTGCCTTCAGTCCCTGTTTTTGAAGCGACGCAGCAAGCAGACGATCCAGATCTGCGCCTGCTGCCGCAAAGGTCGCGTCATTGGTTTTCCTCATGCCGATTGTCGCCTCCAGATCGCGCGGATAGGCTGCGTTGATCGCGTTGCCGGCGCCAAAGTACAGACAGGCCGTCGAGGAGATCATCACCAGCACCATGGTCGAAAGGATGCAGATGCTCGCAAGCCCCGCCCCATGCTTTTTCATCCGGAAGATCATCGACGAGGTCGCAATGAAATGACCGGTCTGATAGTAATAGTTCTTATTTTTGCGCAGCAGCTTAAGCAGCGCCACGCTGCCCGCGATGAAAGTACAGTAGGTGCCGATGATGACAGCGATGACAGCGATGAAGAATACCAGAATCGCGTCTGTCGGGTTTTGTACAGTCATCGCCAATACGTACCCTGCCCCCAAAGACAAGATGCCGATGAAAGCCAGCACGAAATTTGCCCGCGGCTCTCTTTCACCCTGCGCCTTGCTGTAAAGTAGATCGACGGTACTTTGCCTGCTGATCTCGATCACGCTCTTGACGTAGATGAGCGCGAAAATTGCCGCAAACAGAATCACGCTGTATACGAGCGCCGACGGCTGCAGTGTGAACACATAATCGATACTCCTTCCCATCATCCGCAGCAGCAGCACCTGTGCCGCCTTGCTGAACACCATGCCGCCGATCGCGCCGGCACCGATGCTGAGCAGAGTCGTAAAGAGAGTTTCCCAGAGCAGCACACTCGCGATGTGGGTTTTGCCCATGCCCAGCACATGATACAGTCCCAGCTCGGTCTTACGGCGCTTCATCAGGAAGCTGTTCGTATAGAACAGGAAGATTACCGAGAACAGGCCGATCACAATTGAGCCAAGTCTCAGGATAAGCTGCATCCAGTTTCCTTCCTCAAAGGTCGCCACCTGCGGATCCATGGACAGATTGATCGTAAGAAAAAACATCATCACCATGCCGACGGCGCTGACCATGTACGGCAGATAAGTCTTGCGGTTCCTGCAGATATTGGTCCATGCCAGCTTGCTGTAAATTCTGCTTCTCATTCGCGCTCACCACCCGTCGTCAATACAGTCAGTGTATCGGAAATCTTCTGAAACATTTCGTCGCTCGTGTGCGCACCACGATACAGCTGATGAAAGACTTCTCCGTCCTTGATAAACAATACGCGGCTCGCGCGGCTCGCCGCCTTGACCGAGTGCGTTACCATCAGGATGGTCTGCCCACTTTCGTGGATACGCTCAAAAAGATCGAGCAGTTCGTCAGCCGCCTTGGAGTCGAGCGCGCCGGTCGGTTCGTCTGCCAAAATCAGCTCCGGCTCGGTGATCAGGGCTCTGGCAACGGCTGCCCGCTGCTTTTGTCCTCCCGAGACCTCATACGGATATTTGTGCAGCAGCTCCTCGATCCCGAGTCCTTTGGCGAGCGGCAGCAGCTTTTGCCGCATTTCCGGATATTTTTTTCCTGCCAGCACCAGCGGGAGGAAAATATTATCCTGCAGATTAAAATTGTCCAGCAGATTAAAATCCTGAAACACGAAGCCCAGATTTTCGCGCCGAAAGCCTGCCAGCTCCGAGTCTTTGACCTCTGTGAGACTTTTTCCCCTTAATTTCACCTCGCCGCCGGTCGGCTTATCCAGAGCCGCCAGGATGTTCAAAAGCGTTGTCTTGCCGGAGCCGGATTCCCCCATGATCGCCGCGAACTCTCCGTCTTCGACGGTAAATGAAACATTGGCCAACGCCTGCACCTTCGCGCCGCCAAAACGGGTCGTGTAGATTTTTTTTAAATTATTTACTTCCAAAATAGCCATTGGTCTCCCTTTCTTTCGATTGTCTGTGTATGCTTGCCCATGTATGCTGATAGATACTTCCCTTTTGCATTTTTATCTTAGCAAAAAAGGAAATGCTTCGCCATTTTTTTGGCTTACATTTCCTATTCGTATCTTACATTTTTGCAAGCTTCGCTCACGAAACGCAGGCTGACGGTCGTGCCGATGCCGACTGTGGATGTTGCTGAGATTTCGCAGCCGAGATTCTCGGCGATGCGTCTGCACAGATACAATCCGATGCCGGTGGATTTCTTATCACTGCGCCCATTGTAGCCGGTAAAGCCTTTTTCGAAGATTCGCGGCAGATCCTCCGGCGCAATGCCGATGCCGGTATCGGTGATCAGCAGGGTGTCCGGCTGCCGCAGCGTGATGTGAATCTCGCCGCCGCGCGTGTATTTGATCGCGTTGGACAAGAGCTGTTCAATGACAAAGCTGAGCCATTTTTCATCGGTCAGCACCGCAAGGCGCGTTTCCTCTAGAAGCAGCTTGTTTTTACTGCGGATAAACTGTCCCGCGTATTTTCGCACCGCCTGCCGCAGGATTTCATCCAGATTACAGCGCCGCAGCACATAATCTGTCCCCTGCTCGTCGAGCTTCAGATAGCAGAGCACCATCTCCACATACTGCTCGATCTTGAACAGCTCATCCTCAAGCTCGCGGCGCAGTCCGTCCGCCTCCGCCGGCGGGAGTGCTCCGGCCTCTTCTCCGGTTCCTGTCCGCTTCGCCGCGCTGCCGGCAAACTCCGTCTGCAAAATCAGGCGCATCGCCGAAATCGGAGTTTTAATCTGGTGTACCCAGGTCGTGTAATAATCCTCCATATCCTCCATCCGATGCCGCATCTGATAGGCTAATTGCTGCTTATCCTCAAAAAGCGCGGTAATCATCCTCTGGTAGTCCTCTTCCATCAAATCCTGCGCGAGCGGCAGGTGATCGATGGTATCCACGGCCTCATGCGCCAAATGCCGCAGGCACGCATGCTTGTCCTTGTACTTGAAAAAATCGCCCACAGACAAAACAAGACCCACCGCGCTGCAGACAAGCCATCCGTACGCGATGAGCCTTATATTCACATCAAACAGGATATACAACACGGTTAAAATGGCCGCGCAGACTGAAAAAAGCGCAACGCTCTTGCGGTGGGAGCGCAAATACTGAAACATCATTTTCATTTGATCATATACCCCAGACCCTTCCTGGTCTCGATAAAGTCGGAAAGCCCGATTCCCGCCAGCCGCTTGCGCAGTCTGGCGACATTGACGGTCAGCGTATTCTCATCGACAAAGCTGTCCGTTGCCCAGAGTTTTTCCATCAGTGTCTCGCGGCTGACGACACTGCCTGTGCGTTCGAGCAGCGTCAGAATGATGCGATATTCGTTTTTGGAAAGTTCCAGCGTTTCCCCCTCATACAGCAGGGTCGCATCCGCCAGGTTCAAAATGACACCGCAATGCTCCATAATCCGCGTCTGTCCCGCGAAGTCGTAGCTTCGCCTGAGCAATGCCTGTATTTTTGCGGTCAGTACGGTAAGATCAAAGGGCTTGGCGACGAAATCGTCGCCGCCCATCTGCATCGCCATAATGATATTCATGTTATCCGCCGCTGACGAAAGAAACAAAATCGGAACCTTGGACACCTTGCGGATTTCGCTGCACCAGTGATAACCATTGTAAAACGGCAGGGTAATATCCAAAATCACCAGATGCGGATGTTCTCGCGCGAAATCCTCCATCACGTTTTGAAAGTTCTGCGTCGCGTACGCCTGATAGCCCCAGGTTTCGACGTGCTTTTTGACAGCGTTCGCGATTGTTTTATCGTCCTCAACAATCAGAATCTTGTACATTGCTCCCCGTTCACGCGCGCCTATCGCGCCCCGTACCTACTCTTTGTCAAGCTTTTCGTAAACAGCGTCCATGGTCTTCTGCAAGGTCAGAGACATGCACAAGCCATAGCTGTTATACATGGTTTCTCCGTATTCCTGCGGACTCATGCTGTACTGAGATTCGAAATCCTCCACAGTCTCGATACCGAAGTAGGTCATCATATTGGTCAGGATTTCGTTATATTCATCAAGCGGGAATTCGATCTTTTCGGCCTTGGCAAGCGCGTAGGTAACCAGTTTGTACTTGGTCATCAGTTCGCCGTAAACCCTGAGTTCTTTCTCGTATTCCTCCTGCGTCAGCTTCAGGCTGTTCTCAAGCACATCTTCCCATTCCATGCCGTTCTGAGACGCAAGATTCTTGTACTGTTCATCCAGCTTGTCCATCTCGGCCTGTACCTGTTCCTCAGGATATTTGATAATTTCCGATTCCTCTACGATCTGATTGAAAATTTCGTTCTCGTAATCCGCGCGCTGGCTGTCCTCCGCCTCGGTCTTGAGTTCTTCCGCAACCAACGTTCTGAATTCGTCGACCGTCTTGGCCTCGCTGTTTGCTTTGACGAATTCTTCATCCAGCGCAGCCGGCACAGTCACTTCCTTGCTGAGTACCTTGATCTCAAAGGTGACTTTCTTACCGGAAAGCTCTTTGTTCATCTCGTACGGATCCGGAAACTTCAGATTCGCAGTAATAGTTTCACCGATCTTCGCACCGTAGATAGCTTCCTGGAAGCCGTCGATCATGCTTGCCTCGCCGAGCGTCAAAGTGTAAGAATCGCTGTTCATGCCGTCCTCGGTCGTGCCGTCCTCCAGCGTACCATGATAAGAAATCTCTACCTTATCGCCCTTTTCTACGCTGCCTTCGGTTACCTTCTCCGTGGTCGCGGCAGCCTCGAGTCTGGATTCAATCTCCGCTTCAATCTGTTCATCCGTCACCGTAACATCCAGTGCCTTCGTCTTGTAGGTATTGTAATCCGGCAGTGTGACATATTCAGACAAGTTTAAGCTGTCATATGGATTTTCCGGCGGTTTAAACTGATTCTTGCTGCTTCCGCATCCGGTCAGAACCGTCAGAGCCAGACACAGGCTCAGTGCCAAAAGGCGCGTTGTTGTTTTTTTCATTTCGTCTTCCCCTTCGTTTTTTATGATTTTCTTTTTGTTTTGCGTACCTGCGTGTTTTTGCCGCAGGGCAAAAGCGCTCCGGCGGTTAACCCAGCGCTGTCTCTATCTCAATCTCACCGGCTGTAATTTTTTGGGTGATCGTTTGCAGTTCTTCCTTCAAATCTTCGCTGATCAGCTGCGCGGAATTTTCGTCTCCATAGGCAAGCGTGATATATCCGGTCGCCATATCCGCTTTCCAGATTCGTCCGCCCTCCCATGTATCATTCTTCACATAAGCCTTGACAACATCATAGAGGGACTTGCCGACCTCCTTGACAACGGAGCAGAGGATGACATCATCATACTGCTTTGCGGTAAGTTTCTGGTCCTGATCCACCCCGATCGCGTAGAAGCCGTCCTCCTTGGCTGCCTGAAAGACACCGTTTCCGGCTCTGCCGGCCACCTGGAACACGATATCCGCGTTCTTGGCTTCCAGGCTCTTCGCGCACGTCTTGCCGGCTTCCTCATCCTCAAAGGTATTGGCATACGCGGTCTCGACCTTGACGCTGGAATCCGCGTAAGCCGCGCCCTGCTCATAACCTACCAGGAAGTCCGCGATGGTCGCGGATTCATCCCCCGCCACCGCACCGATGACGCCGGTCGCTGACATCTTTGAAGCCACATAGCCCGCGAGGAAGGAGCCCTCATTCTGCGCGTAAGTAATGCACAGCAGATTCGGATACGTTTCTACGCCGTCCACGACATTGTCCGGCCAGATAAATTTCGTATCCGGATATTCCTCCGCCGCCTCGGTAATCTCATAGAATTCCCAACCGACCGGAATGACAACATCAAACGTTTCCGCAGCCTTCATCAGCTGCTGCTTGTAATTTTCTCCCTTACATTCAATATATTCTACATCTAAGTTCAAATTCCGCTCCATTGCCTCTCCGCCCGTCTTCGCGGAATCATTAAAGGACAAATCGCCGAAGGTCCCGGACACAATGACTGCAACGGATACCGCGTCCGCGTTTTCCTCGTCGTCTCCCGCGCAGCCAACCAACGCGAAGATGCCGAGAATCAGCGCGAGCACCAATAAAAGCGATAGGCTTTTTTTCATATGTTTCGCCTCCGTATTATTCTCTCATTTCGTTTTGTTTTTCTGTTCATACTTTTATAGTATACCACCCTGCCGGCCTCTTTGCAAGTTTTTGCTTCGTGAGGAAGCTGTGAGGGCTGTGTGAAGGAGCATGTTTTCGTGGTTTCCTGAGAAAATCGCAAAAAAAATAAGTGCCGCGGTACAAGCACTTTTCCCCTTCGCAGGTTTTATGACGCGCTTTTTTTGCTTCGTCAGCATCGGGCCGATGCCCTCTTGCGCATCAGCCCGGAATATCGCCGACACCGTTTAGGATCAGACGCGGTCTGTACGGGAAAAGATCAACTTCCTCCCTGCTCGTAACGCCGGAGAGCACCAAAATCGGGTCCAATCCGCTTTCCACGCCGCCCACGATATCCGTATCCATACGATCGCCGATCATCGCGGCTTCCTCTGAGTGTACGCCGAGCATTTTCAGACCGGTCCGCATCATCAGCGGATTTGGCTTGCCGACAAAATATGCCTGCTTGCCGGTTGCCATCTCAATCGGCGAGATCAGCGCTCTGCAGGCCGGAATGATCCCGCGGTTTGACGGTCCGGTCATGTCAAAGTTCGTGCCGATGAGCTTCGCGCCATTGCGGACCAAGGTCACCGCCTTGCAAATCGTTTCGTAGTTATAGCTCTGGCTTTCGCCCACGATTACATAATCCGGATCCTTATCTGTGATTGCCACGCCGCACTGATAAAGCGCGCCGACTAATCCCGGTTCCCCGATGACATAGGCGCTGCAGTGATGCGTCTGCTCGCTGACGAATTTTGCCGTCGCCATCGCGCTCGTGTAAAAATGGCTCTCATCGATGTCCAGTCCCATCGCCTGCAGCTTCAGCTTCAGCTCCAGCGGCGTCTGTCCGCTGTTGTTGGTCAGAAACAGGAACTGCTTCCCCTCGCTCTGCAGCCAATCCACGAACTCCTTGACGCCGGGCAGCAATCTGCCGCCCCAGTAGATGACACCATCCATATCACAGATATAACCTTTTTTCGCTCTTAATTGTTCCATAAACATGCCTCCCTTCTTCTTTTTCTCTTTCCTTTTTCACTGTTTTCTTTCTTTCGTATATTTCTCAACCGCATGCTTCGGTATCGCGCTTCTGCCCGGCTGCTGCCGGTCCACGCCACCGTCCTTATCATGCCGCTTTTCCATCTTATTTTACACCCGGAACGCGCAAAGAAAACGTTAAATTTTTGTAAATTCTCTTCCGGAGATTCGGAATTGTATCTTGTCTTTTTTCTAACGATGTGATACGCTGAAAAAAAAGAAAAAGAGGAAGGTGTTTCAAATGCAAAAGCAGAAAAAAAGCAGAGAAGAACGGTTTGCCATCTTAGGGCTCGTCATCGTCGGTATCTGTTGGGGTTTCGGATTTTTGGGACTTCGCTATACGGATGCGCTGCCGACGCTGTATATTCAGTCGATCCGCTTTGTGATTGCTGCCGCTGCCCTGGCGCTGGTCTTTTGGAGGCATCTGCGCTGCATCACGCCGCAGCTGCTCAAGGCTGCCTTCGGCATCGGTCTGCTGATGTTCTGCTGCTATGTCTGCGCAACGCTCGGCATCAAGTACACGACCGCCGCGCGCACCGCCTTTTTCTCAACCCTCGGCGTTATCTGCGTGCCGATCATCAATTTCATTCTTTTTCGCGTTCGGCTCTCCAAAAAATCCTGTTTCTGCGTGCTGCTCTGTGTCGTCGGTATTTATCTGATCTCAATGACGGGCGGCGCGGAATTCGGCTTCAATCTCGGTGACGCCATCTGTCTGTGTGCTGCTTTTTTTGGTGCCGGGCAGGTCATCGCGATTGAAAAGCTCGCCAAGAATCATGACGTCTATGCCCTGACCATCGTGGAACTCGCGGTCATCGCCCTGCTCGGCACGATCGGGATGTTCGTCGTGAAAGAGCCGATTCCTGCCTCGCTGACGGCGAAAGAACTGATCACGCTGATCATCCTCGGTCTGGTCTGCTCCGCCCTCTGCTTCATCCTGCAGACCTCCGCACAGCAGCATGTCAGCGCCCAGCGCGTCGGTCTGATCCTGACGCTGGAGCCCGCAACCGGCGCCCTCGCCTCGGTGCTGATTCTGCATGAAACCCTCGGCGCGGGCGGCTGGCTCGGCGGGCTCTGCATTCTCGCCGGCATCCTGATCTCCGAAAGCGGCATCGGAGACACCGCGCCTGTGTCGATTTCCGACCGGACAGAAGGAATTCCTGCCCCGATGGGCGCAGCTTCCGAACCGGCAGACGCTGTGGAAGATTCGCTTCTTCGCTGAAGCAAAAAGCCGGGTGATCAGCCCGGCAATTCAAGCATGTTTATGCATCCTGCAATTATCCGCAGGACAAGTATATTCCAATGCCTGCGCGCTGTCGGACACACCTGCGGTCGTCGGATCCTGCACGATTCCCAGCGTAACGAGCAGATTCACAGCGATGCCGATCAGCTGAACCGTCAGGTCCTCACCGATCGCCGGTACGATATCCGCAAGACCGAGGATCTGGTAGACAAATGCCGCGACCGTCCCCAGGAACGCCAGCAGCCAGGTTTTGTTCTTCATTCTTACTTTCCAGTTTATTTTCATCTGAATCCCCCTCTAAATCGAAAAGGGCTGATTCTTTTGCCTGCCGGATCGCATGTCCCAATGATAAAACACCTTGGAGTATGAGATGCTGCTGCCGAGATGGATGCCCCACGTATAGAGTCCTGCTTCTCCGACAACGCCATGCGTCTCGCAGATCTCCTTCCATTTTTTCGCGTAACGGATAAAATCTTTTGCGCTGACGCCCGGATTGCTCCAATCCGCCGCGCAGCCGCGCAGATGAGAGGACTTCGCGTTCCCTCCGATTTTTTTGTTATAGGCCGCGGTGCGGAACCACGAATTGATCGTCATCGGTTTTGCGAGCCACTGCCGGAATTCCTTCATGCACTGTGCCTGCAGCATAGCGGCCGCCGCCAGCTTGACCGTTCCGGTCTGATTTTTGGCATACTCCGCAAAGGTAAAATGCTTCGTCAGGTTGGTGCCGGAAACTTTGATCCTTGCCATCGTAACGCCCCTTTCCCTGATTTTGGACGAAAATACGAAGTCTTAGGATTCCCTGCGCATCGATATTTTGCCCATGATCAGACTATGCGCGCGCGGCAGCCTCGGTGCCCTTGTTTGCGTTTTTTCGCACAAGGTTCTCACGCAAAAGACCCATCCTGCGCGTTTTACGCATAAGGATGGGTCTGATTGTATTCTGACGCAAGTTGGACTTTTGCAGCAGGAATGCGGCAAAGCCGCTTATTTCATCGCTTCTTCGATCGCGACTGCCACCGCGACGGTCGCGCCGACCATCGGGTTGTTGCCCATGCCGACATAACCCATCATGGCGACGTGTGCCGGTACGGAGGATGAGCCCGCGAACTGCGCGTCGGAGTGCATGCGGCCCATGGTATCGGTCATGCCGTAGGAAGCAGGTCCTGCCGCCATGTTGTCCGGATGCAGCGTTCTGCCTGTACCGCCGCCGCTGGCCACAGAGAAATATTTCTTGCCCTGTTCGATACATTCCTTTTTGTATGTGCCTGCGACCGGATGCTGGAAACGGGTCGGGTTCGTGGAATTGCCGGTAATGGAAACATCCACGCCTTCCTTGTGCATGATGGCAACGCCCTCGCGCACGTCGTCCGCACCGTAGCAGCGCACTTCCGCGCGTTCGCCCTTGGAATACGGAATCTCACGCACGGTCGCGAGTTCGCCGGTATAATAGTCAAACTGTGTCTGCACATAGGTGAAGCCGTTGATCCGGGAAATAATCTGCGCCGCGTCTTTGCCTAAGCCGTTCAGAATGACACGCAAAGGTTTCTTCCGTACTTTGTTCGCGGATTTGGCGATACCGATCGCGCCCTCCGCGGCCGCGAACGATTCATGACCTGCCAGGAACGCGAAACATTCGGTTTCCTCGCTGAGCAGCATCGCCGCCAGATTGCCGTGTCCGAGACCGACCTTGCGATCCTCAGCCACAGAGCCCGGCAGACAAAATGCCTGCAATCCCTCACCGATGGCTTTGGCTGCTTCGTTTGCTTTGCTGCATCCTTTTTGGATAGCGATCGCCGCACCCGCGACATAAGCCCAGCATACATCTTCAAAGCAGATCGGCTGAATGCCCCTGGCGATTTGATACGGGTCGATCCCCTTATCCTTGCAGATTTTCTCCGCGTCCTCAAGAGAAGTGATACCGTAAGCTGCAAGGGCTTTGTTGATTTTTTCTATCTTTCTGTCGTAATTTTCAAATGTGATCATCCTCGCGCCTCCTACTCCTGTCTCGGGTCGATCTTTTTGACCGCCTCGTCGAATCTGCCGTATTTACCGCTTGCCTTCTCGATGGCCTCGCGCGCGTCAGTGCCGGCTTTGATGGCATCCATCATTTTACCCATGTTGACATATTTGTAGCCGATGATGTTTCCCTCTTCATCGAGGCCGACTTCGGTGATGTAGCCTTCCGCGAGTTCCAGATAGCGAGGTCCCTTGGCCTTGGTGGAGTAGATCGTTCCGATCTGGCTCCGGGTTCCCTTACCGAGATCCTCCAGGCCGGCGCCGATCGCAAGACCGCCCTCCGAGAACGCGGACTGGCTCCTGCCGTAAACGATCTGCAGGAACAACTCGCGCATCGCGGTATTGATCGCGTCGCACACGAGGTCGGTGTTCAGCGCTTCGAGCAGTGTCTTGCCGATGAGGATTTCTCCGGCCATCGCCGCGGAATGCGTCATGCCGGAGCAGCCGATCGTCTCCACCAGAGCTTCTTCGATGATGCCGTCCTTGATGTTCAGTGTCAGCTTACAGGCGCCCTGCTGCGGCGCGCACCAGCCGATGCCGTGCGTCAGTCCCGAAATGTCCTTAATCTCCTTGACCTGTGTCCACTTTCCCTCCTGCGGGATCGGAGCCGGCCCATGATAAGCGCCCTTATTGACCGGACACATCTGCTCCACTTCTTTTGTATAAATCATGATATCCTCCTGTCAGGTTAACCCGCGCGGCGTTCTGCCGCTCACTGTCGCGTGTCGGCTTGTCCACGGGCGCGCGGAATTTGATAACAAATTGCGTGTATTTCTATGTTACCATGTTTCCGACAAGATTTCAATGGAAGTGTTCTCAATCACACATATTTTCGCATATATTTGAGCGCGTTTTTTTCGAGGCGGCTGACCTGTGCCTGGCTGATGGAGATTTCTTTGGCAACTTCCATCTGGGTCTTGCCCTCAAAGAAGCGCATGTTCAGAATGTGACGCTCGCGCGGCGTCAGTTTTTTCATGGCTTCCGACAGAGAAAGGTTCTCAATCCAGTTCACGTCGGTGTTTTTGGTGTCCTGCACCTGATCCATGACATACAGCGCGTCACCGTCATCATGATAGACCGGTTCAAACAGGGAAACCGGCTCCTGAATCGACTCCAGCGCCAGCACGATGTCCTCACGGTCGATATTCATAGCTTTCGCGATTTCCTCCACGCTCGGTTCTCTCTGCAGGCTGCCGGAAAGCTGTTCCTTGGTCTGCAATGCTTTGTACGCCAGATCCCGCATGGAGCGGGAAACCCGAATCGTATTGTTGTCTCTGAGATAGCGGCGAATCTCGCCGATGATCATCGGTACCGCGTAAGTCGAAAACTTCACGCCATGACTCAAATCAAAATTGTCGAGGGCCTTGATCAGTCCGATACAGCCAACCTGAAACAGATCATCCGGATTTTCTCCGCGGTTGGAGAATCTCTGGATCACGCTGAGTACCAGTCTGAGATTTCCCTGAATAAACTCGTCGCGCGCCTGCTTATCTCCCGCCTGAATTTTTTCGATCATCTGCATCATTTCCGCTTCTTTGTAGAGCGGCAGTTTCGCGGTATTCACACCGCAGATTTCCACTTTGTTCACCATTGTCACACCGATCCTCATTCGCAATTTGATGCAAGAAGGCCCTGCACACGATATGCATACCGCGTGCGAGGTCTGTCCTGCATATGTAATGTATAAGATTGTTATGTACTATGGTGCAGTCGTTCATACCTGCCAATTATCGGCTTTGCTCACCCGAGTTTGCGCATTTCCCGCTGCAGCCTTGTGATGATGCGTTTTTCGAGCCTCGAAATATAGGATTGTGAAATTCCCAGCTTGTCGGCGACCTCCTTTTGGGTCATTTCCTTACCATTTTTGAGGCCGAAACGCATCTCCATCAGCTCCCGTTCACGCGGTGTGAGTTTTGCCATCGCGCTGTACAAAAGGCTGCGGTTGACTTCCTCCTCCAAATGCTGGGAAACGGTATCATGCTCGGTTCCCAAAATATCGCTGAGCAGCAGCTCGTTGCCGTCCCAGTCCACATTCAGCGGCTCATCGAGACTTACCTCGCTCTTAAGTTTTGTGCTGCGCCGTAAATACATCAAAATTTCGTTTTCGATGCAGCGTGAGGCGTAGGTGGCGAGCTTGATGTTCTTGTCGGTCTTAAAGGTATTGACCGCTTTGATCAAGCCGATGGTTCCGATTGAAATCAGATCCTCGACATTGACGCCCGAGTTCTCAAATTTTTTGGCAATATACACGACCAGTCTTAGATTGTGTTCAATCAGCATGCTCCGCGCCTCGTCGCTGCCCGCCGCGTAAGCTGCGAGACATCTGCGTTCCTCTTCGCTGTCCAGCGGTTCCGGCAGCACATCGCTGCCGCCGATATAGTAGATCCCTTTGGCTTTGCGCAGCATTCCGCGCAGCCACACTCTCTCTCGAATTTCGCGTAAATCCATGCGCAGCTTCAACACGCCTCGGATTTCGCTTAAATTTACAAGCAGCCTCACTCTCTCTCGAATTTCACACAGCTTCTGTGAAAATTTCCGCGCGCTTTTTTGTGTTTCATCTGCCACGTCTTGATCCGCCTCGGGGTTGTTCTCTGCCTTCTTTGCTGCACGCCTGTCCGTCACGACTTCCCGCGCGGGTTCTTGATCTGCCGCCGGTTCACGCTCTGCCTTCTTTGCTATGCTCCCGCCTGCTGCAAGCTTTTTTGCGGCAGCCTCTTCTCTGCACACGAATGTACGCGTGAGAGACTCACATCCCCACAGTATGCGTCTGAAGAATTTCATCATGTATCACCTCTCTGTTTACCAGTGCCTCGACATCGCCAAAATCTCCGTCATAAAAGGCCAGCACGCTTGCGCGCAAAGTTCGATTTTGGAATGTTATCTCATCTGCGCGCAAGCCCTCCAGCATACCCAGCGTCGTACCGATTGCTCGATAGGGAACAGCTGTAAATCGATTTGCGTACTGCGACGCAGCGATGGAAGTTTTGATCCCCATTTTCTGCTTAGCTTTGCGGTCGAGCAAAATCACCGGACTTCCGCTGATAGGTTCCCGCAAGCAGTTCCCGGTATCGATGGCCGCGTGCAGAATATGAAGCGGCCCGTCCTGCTGCATCTGTACTTGCAGTTCACCTTCTGTCCACCGCGAAAGCCGCAGCAGGCGCACTAGTCTGACAAACCACCATACCAATCCAAAGGCAATCACTCCCCAGCATAAAAGCTGCAGATATGTCGCCGCCTCTATGTAAATACTGCCGTTGCCGCTGATGGCCGGAATCTGCTGCCACAAAAGAAATGCCATGGCGG
>ERZ857480.12796-NODE-19642-length-49748-cov-41.9153_pt1 | contig 49748 bp, 41 predicted proteins | sample MGYA00519767_ERZ857480 | MGnify/ENA primary metagenome ERZ857480 (study PRJEB31778, sample SAMEA3449210) | human gut metagenome | biome: human gut; feature: human-associated habitat; material: faeces | place: United Kingdom | collected 2010/2012 ...
ATATTGAAGGGCTGGAGCAACAGGGACTACAAATATGCTATCTTGCACCGCAGGAGATTGCTGGTCAAAAGAATTTTAAGACAAGGACGATCTACTGGGATTGCGGTGTTTGGAGGGTCTGCCAGTAGAAGCTAACAAAGGCCATTAGAAAATTTACATTAAAGCAGATACCGCCGAATAACACTTTTGAAAAATACTGATAGGAGGAGAAACATGAATGCTTTTTTAAGAAAAGTGGCTACTGTATGCGTAGCCTTCTTGCTCTGTGCATCTATGGGAACCATTGCTTTCGCAAATGATCTACCTATATATAGTGAATGGGCAAAGGCGGAAGTATCTGCTGCTGAAAACGAAGGACTGCTACCGTTTGAAATGTATGATGATTGCCGGCGAGCGTTGCATAGAGACTGGGCAACAGCATTTCTTGTCAAATTCGTAGAGATAGCAACAAACGCTTCGATTGAAGGCAGCGATGTCCAAGTATTTGATGATGTGCCTATTGGGCACACTATGTTTGAAGATATCAATAAGGCATACGCAATAGGAATTACAAAGGGCACTGGAGATGGCTCAAAGTTTGAGCCATACAGGGATGTGACACGAGAGGAATACGCTACTATGCTTTACCTCACATTTGACTATATTGAACAAACAATTGGTCAAAAACTCATTCTAAGATCCCTTAAGATGGTTTCTTTTGCGGATAAAGATGATATCTCCAGTTGGGCGATTGAAGCACTGGAAATCCTGTCGAACGCTGATCTGTTTCGGGGAACGGCAGAAGGGATGCTCGATCCAAAGGGCGTAATCAGCATCGAACAGGCCATTGTTTTGTCATATCGCGGAATACTATTAGTTCAGAATAGAGCGTAGGGGAACGATGTGAGTATTCCTGAGCGAGTCCTTTGCAATCAGCTTTACAGGAGTACTCAGCATTATGGGAGAGAAGAATCTTTGTATTTCATTGATGGGAAATCCGCCTTTGCTTAAAACGAGCCTTCCGATGCCCTAAAAGGAAGCTCCGCCGGGAAAGATGAAGATACCATCTTTAAGTCTGACATTGAGCTTCTTCATAATTCATTCTTAAATCATTATTGCGGACTGGTGCTCAAAATCATTTTATATTAATAAGATGTTGGAAGTTGCCGAATTCTTATAGAAAAACTGCAACATGAACAGAAAATAAGCCGAGAGATTATCTCTCGACTTATTTTCTGCCCCGTACCGTCCGGCCTGCCCCATAGGTCACATTGTGTACCTGTGAACATGAACCGTTGTGGCTTCAAGACTTTTCTTTGGTGCGCGGTACAGGACTCGAATTCAAGAAAAGTCCTCTTTTGCAACAAATTTAATCAAATTTTGTGATAAACAGTTCTGAAATGATAAAACATGGTACCAGTCAGTCCAGTTGTTTTATAAGAGCTAACGCTATAAAGGGTACAAATAAGGGTAAAATCAAAGCTCAAGAAAGGACTGTCACACAATGGAAATTACATATAGCAAGTACGGAGATTACTACCTGCCGAATTTGGTGCTACCCGAGGAAGAACCAGCAACTTATGGACGCTTTGGCCGTATGCGGCTCAAGTATCTGAAAGAACACCGTAGAGCAACCTATACCAATTTGAAAACGTCCGGTCAACTGACGCATTATCTCAACGAGACTGACCGAGAGGCAAACGAAATGCTGCGACTGTTAATCGAGCAGATGGCGCAGGCGCAAGGTATCACCGAGCAGCTAAAAGCTGAGAATCAAATGGTGTGGGTAGAGGTAATGAATAATATTCACAGCGTAGTGGAGGAGACGGTGAGGCAAGATATCATTTTTCACTAAAACACTATTCCTCTGCTTAGCTTAGGAAAATGGACTATCGTTGCTGACGGAGCGGATAAGGCGAATAAACTCACGCATACCGGAAGAGACATACTTGTTTCGGAGAAAACTCACGGCAATTTCATCGTAATAGTCTATAGGAAAAATTGAAATGTCTCGATTTGAAAATTGATTGTCAGGTCCCAGGTAGGGGTGTAGCAGCGCATTCGGACAAACAAGCGCCCCCATGCCTTCCAAACAGAGAGCGATCACAATATTGATATTGTACGCCTCCAAAATGACATGTGGATCCATATTAGCGCGTGCGCAGCAGTTGTGGAAGGCCTCTCCCACAAATTGGTTCATGCGTGACGAAAGAAATGGACAATCCTCGAAATCCTTGAGTGTTGCTTCCTCAGGGTGGGCGCATAGATAGTCAGCGCGATCCGGAAGATATTTTTGCAGAAAGTTATTGGGGACGATAATCACATATTGCTCGCGCCATACCACTTCACAGTCAATGCCGAGAATGTCTTTCGGCACACGGCCAAGCATCAGGTCGATTTTCCCTTCACGAAGGAGTTGTTCAAGATGTGCCGAGTTTTCCTCAATAAGATGAATTTTGATATTGGGAAAATCTCGGTTGAACTTGGGCAAGATCATTGGCAGATACACTGCACCGCGTGCACGCGTAATACCTATGGTCAACTCGCCACTATGCGATCCTTTAATATCCTGTACCTCTTTTTCAAGTTCATCAACGGAATCCAGCATACGCTTCGCATAGCGCATCAGGCATGTGCCGGCAGAGGTGAGCGTCATCGGTGGGGAACGATCAAAGAGCTCTACGCCAAAATAGTTTTCAAGCTTCAAAATATGACCACTAAGTGACTGCTGAGAGATGTAAAGTCGCCTGGCGGCACGCGTAAAGTTCAATTCTTCGGCTGCGACCAAAAAGTACCTTAAGTTCAGGAGATTCATCGCGCCCCACCCTCTCCACGTGATAGTTGCATTATACACTCAGGTAACTCCCCTGTCAATTTCAGCAGAACCGAGCTCACCGCAAAAATCCCGATCAAGAAGACTCGATAGCTGAGATGCGTTGCAGGCAATAGGCAGTAACCACATCAGTTTGGAAAACAGCGCCTCCTTCGATATGACCGACGAACAGATCGCACCACAGCGCAGAGCAGCCTGCCCCACCTCATAAATGGTCATGTCACAGCGCCCATGGCTGCATTGAGATGTAACGACGACAAGGATACCGGCCTGACGCAGTTCGGATATTTTTTCAAGCAATGTGCCATCCTGCGTTGGCAGCCCACCAAGCCCAAATGCCTCCAATACCAGAACACGGTCATGACGAAGCCTTGCAATGTCGAGCAACGCCGGATCAAAGCCCGGTGTGATCTTGAGAAGTAGTACATTTGCGGCGAGCGCGGTACGCCAGAAAAAGTTGGGATCTGTGCAGCGCCTGGGTGTGGCGCAAACCTGGACACGTCCGTTTTCAATTCTTCCGACAGGCTGACCGATGACGCTGTCAAAGGCGTGATCCTCAGTAGTATCGAACTTGCTTACATTGCAACCATTAAGGATCACTCCGTCAAATACAACAAATACGCCCCTCAGCAATTCGCAGCATGCGGCATGAAGCGCATCACATAGATTGCCAGCTCCGTCGCTGTCAGGAAGTCCGATCGGACGCTGTGCCCCCGTAAAAATAACAGGGATCGGTACACCCAATGTCATAAATTCGACGGCAGCAGCAGAATAGGCCATGGTATCCGTTCCGTGCAACACAACGATTCCATCGAACTCTTTATGAAGATCTTTAATGGTACGGGCAATAAGCTGCCAGTCGCACGGAGTGATATTGGAGCTATCCTTGCTGAGGATAGCCCGCACACTAAGCACAGCGTCTGGAGGATCCGGTACGAATGCAAGTATTTTCTCAGCGGTAAGTGTCGGAACATACCCACATGCACCCGCCGTGCAGGCGATGGTGCCACCAGTGGTAAGGATCAATAATTTCTTTTTCATAAATATATTGCCATTGAGTATGCCCTGTATGGCTCGCACCGTACAGGGCATACATTATCTGTAGAGTTACAGTACTTCCTTCACATCAAGATCAAACTCAGGCCCGTCCATCTCCGCCTTGTCGGCAAGCAGATATTGATAGGCAGAAACAAGCAGATCGATGCGCGGGGTCGGCACGCCGTATTTTCTGCCAAGTCGACTGACCGCCATATATCCATAGGGAACATCTTCCGTGAGGAAGCGGTGATAGGGAGTTTTCGGCAGTTTAACATTTTTGAGACTGGCATTTTCCAGACCGAGACTTTTAATGTTGTCATAGTTAACATTCCATGCTGTATTCATCAAATCGAGAATGCTCTTGCCTTCGCCGCCAAGTGCTCGAGCGACCGCGCAGCGCTCCGCATCTGCAGCCATTGTAAAATCAAGCAGGATCTGTGGCAGGCATTGGCCATAGAACTGAGCATCCTCGCCATTAGCCATGCGCGTAATGTTAAAGATGCAAAAAGGAACGTGAACGGGCGGGTTTGTGTTATTCATTGAGGTGTCGAGTACATTTTTCACCGGATAAAACTCGGGAAATGCTTCCTTCAACTCTTCGACCACAGCGGGCGCTGCGGAGGCCGGGATCGTAGCAAAGCTCATACTTTTTTTTGAGGGCTTCATCAAGGTGGTGGCGGGGTATGTCAAGGTCGGAGATGCAGCAAGATTTCCACTTGTTTCTCCGATGACCACATGTTTCATTTTTGCTTCGTCTTTCAACACGCTGTAGAACTCGTAGGCACCCCAGTTGCCAGTGATAATCACAATACGCTGATCTGGCTGCAGGTGCCCACGCAACAATTGCGCCATAGGTTTGTGACCCTTAGAGGTAGTGGTAATGATCAGGAACTTTGCACCGTTGACCGCCTCGGCGATATCTGTAGTGGCATGGACCTTGAAATTCCCTTCAAGAGCACCACTAATAGTAATTCCATAGGAGTTGATAGCATCTGCTTTTTCCCTATCGCGTGTAAAGCCAGTCACCTCAAAACCACGGTCAACAAGCTGTGCCGCCGTGTTATGGCCGATCTTTCCCATGCCAAGAACTGCGATTTTCATACAACTTATCCTTTCTGCTGTAATATTAAGCTTTGGCGGAGAGTTGTCCGGACGAAATAATGGACAACTCTCCGCCCTGTCAGTGCAGAACTGACTGTGAATGCTCAGTTCAGCGGATCAAACGATCTTCGCAAGAGGATGTCAAGATCTCTATGCCGTCCTTACGGACAACGACCGTATCAGAATGACGGGTAGAGCCCCAGCCGGCAAAGACAAGACCTGGCTCGACTGTAACGCACATGCCTTCCTCGAGAACAAGATTGTTGTCCTTGGCAAGAGAGGGGAACTCATGCAGGCTTAGTCCAACGCCATGTCCAATACGTCCAGGCAGGAAGTCCTTGAATCCCGCCTCGATGTATGGAGCAACGCCAGCATCATAGACCTCGCTGGCGGTAACACCGGCTTTCATCATCTCAAAAACATTGGCGCGACCAGCAAGCATAGCATCGTATGCCTTTTCATAGTTGTCGGGAATCTTACCGATCATGACGGTACGCTCATTTTCGGAGTGATATCCATCGATCGCTGCCCAGCAAACAGGCAGGCAGACCTCTCCCTCCAGGGGGATCCGATTGCCCGGGCATTCGCAGCCGTATGGAACACGATACCCAGAGTTAGAATAGCACCACAGTGCGGTAACAATGCCGCCTTCGGTATTGCCAAACGAACTGATTTCAAACTCGCTGAGTTCCTTTGCCCATGTTTCCCGCATGGCAATCTCGGCAGAGATGCTTGCTTCAGCCTCACTCTTGCGGATATTCTGCAGCGCAACATCCATACCAACATTAGTTAAATAGGAAGACAGACGGAGCAGATTGATCTCATACTCATCCTTGATATTGCGTGAACGCTTAAGGAAATCCGACACATCGACCATTTTAGGTGCATTGGTGATCCCCTGAATTTTTTGATACTGAGACAAGGAGATGAAATCACCCTCATAGCCGATGACCTTTCCTTTGAGCTTAAGGTCATCGGCAATAATGCCGATGGCAGTATAAGCATCATTGGCAATGGGCTTCTGATTTGCCCACATACCGAACAGACGAATATCATCAATTGCAGCTTCGTCAGCCGAGTGGCGAGCGCGCAGACTGTGTACAAGCAGGACGGCGTCGCCCTCTCGCGGGACAATAACTACAACAGGATGGCTATAGAGAACGGGATTGAAACCAGAGAGGAAGAAAGTGTTCTGCGGCTTAAAACAGATGATCCCGTCAACACCAAGATGTTCCATCGAACGCTGCATCTTGGCAACTTTGTCTTTATAGAGTTGTTTTCTGTCAAATTTTTTAAGATTGTTTTTTATTTCCTGAACAGTCATATTTTTTCTCCTTATTTAAATCTGATATAGATTGGATCACATCATAAAGCTGGCGCCAGGGCCCATGGGAAGCTTGAGGATATACCACACGATAAATTGCAGGATATAGAGCAGGAAGAACATGGCCGAATAGGGTAGCATATTGGAGATCAGTGTACCAAAGCCAAAGTTTTTGTCATACTTTTTGCACAGAGTAAGCAACATTCCGAAATAAGCATAGGCGGGCGTAATAGGATCGCTTGCAGCATCGCCAATGCGGAAGCACATCTGTGTCACAGATGGATGATAACCCAGCAACATAAACATTGGCACAAAGATGGATGCCATTAAGCCCCACTTTGCACTGGCGCTGCCGACAAAAAGATTTAAAAATCCGCAAAGGAAGATGAACAGGATCAGGATCGCCAACGGCGGCAACCCGGAACTCTTAAGCAGGTTTGCACCGTTGATGGAGAGAATGGTCGCGAGATTGGACCACTCAAACCACTTAAGGAACTGTGCCATCACGAAGCATAATGCCACAAAGGGTCCCATATCTTTCATTGCATTGCCGAGTGCTTCAACGAGGTCAGTGCTTTTCTCAAAGCTGCCGCTCTTGAACCCGTAGGCAACACCGGGAATAAAGAACAGCATACTGATGAAGAAAGGAAGTGCTTTGATCAGCGGAGCTTTGGCGATAACAAGACTGCCTGTTTCCGCATCGCGCAACATGCCGTTTTCAGGGATCGCCAGCGCCAGAATAATAGCAAGATAGATCAGAACTGCAATCAGGGCCGCACGTGCTCCACGGTTTTCAGCAGGTGTAAGTGGCTCTATTTGGTGACCGGTATTTGCCGTTAGACCTGCTTCGCGGCTCAGACGTGGTTCGACGATCTTCATCGTGACGAAGAGTGAACCGAAGGTCAAAACGAAAACGGAGGTCGCAGAAAAGAAGTAGGTCATAGCGGGTGATGCGGTGAAGTTAGGGTCAATGACCTGTGCAGCTGCAACGGTGAAGCTTTGGTTGACAATATCCATGTTGGTAAGCATCAAGTTGGCAGAAAATGCACCAGATACGGTTGCATAACCGCACAGAGCACCAGCAACGGGACTCTTACCCATTGAGGAAAATAATCCGGCACCAAGCACGGGTAAAACAACATAGCCAACGCCGCCGGCAGCATCGCCCAGAACAGCAATAAAAACAAAGACCAGAAGCACACGGAAGTCAGAACCCTTTGCTCCTTCAACAATTTTTTGCAACACAACGCGAAACAGACCGGATTTTTCGCAAATGCTTACACCGAACATACAGGTAAGCACAGGACCGAGAACAGAAAGTGTTTGGAAGTTGCTGACCATGTTTGTTAAGATCTTAATAATACCGTCACGGGTAATGAGGTTATACACGACTACCGTTTCACCAGTAGCGGGATTGATGGCAGAAGCTCCCAACGCAGAGAAGATCCAGGAAGCAACCAGAACGATCACACTGAACCAAAGGAAAAAGATCATGGGGTCTGGGATCTTATTTCCGAGTGTCTCGATCTTTCCATAAAAGCCATTGGAGTGCTTCAGATTTGTTTCCGAGGCATTGCTCATGAGTATCTCCCTCTTTTCTTTAATAAAGTAACAAGATCCGCTGCAGCATGGATCGGTTGCTTTTAATTTAACACTGAAAATACACCAAGTCTAACACTTTTTCCCCTTTGGTATCACAGCTGATCTCCTGTAGATATTATTCAAAGCAAATGGAAAATGCTTTTCAAAAACTTGAAGAAAGCTGCATGCAATTTTCTTAAAACCTCTGGTTCAAAGTTATGTTCAGCGTTTTGATGGGACGATGTAAATGTTAAAAGCGGATAAGAGATATAAGAGATCAAGTATACCGTTCAAATTCTCCCCTCGGCACCTTGTCCAGCAGCTTTTCCGTCTTCTTGTAACGCTCTTCGAGTACGGCAAGCTTCGCTCTCTGTTCGGCGCTCTTGCGGCGCTCGGCGGTCAGCTCGTCCTTGAGCGCTTCGTTTTCCTCAGCGCTGCATCGCTGCATGGAAAGCGACTGCGACACAGCTGCCTGCATCCGCTGAATTTCCGCTTGAAACGACTCTACCTCCGGCAAGAGCTGCCTGAATGTCTCTATGGCCTCCTCGCGCTTCTTACCCGCGTTCAGTACATTGATACCATTCAGCGCCGTTTCCAGCTTCTCCAGCTTGGCATCCATTGCTGTCACTTTCTTGTACCACTGAGGCGTCAGGTGCTTACGCTTCGTTTCAACGGCGGGCGCGCCGCGCTCCAGCTCCGGCCACCGTTCCGACATACAGGCGTAAAAGTCGTCCTGCCATTGGATCATCGCCTTCTTGTTGCCGAGGATCTCTTTTGCGGACAGCCGCTTGTCCTTCGTCAGCGGGACAAAGCAGAGGTGCAGGTGCGGCGTTTTCTCGTCCATGTGTACCACAGCAGAAATGATGTTTTCCTCGCCTATACGCTCCTTTAGAAATCCAAATGCTCGGTTAAAATACTCCGGCATTTCTGATTCATGTGCTTTTGCAAACTCCGGGCTGGTCGTGATCAAAGTCTCCACAAATTTCACGCTGTCCCTGCGCACCCGGCAGCCCGCCATGCTGATACGGTGTCGGATCTCCTGCCCGTAGCTCCAACGCGGCGCGACCAAATGATAGTTCTGCACGGTGCGGCTTTTGTCAATGTCCGGATTGCTGGCGTAGGCTTCCTTTGTCCGCTCATTGTGGGCAGCAATGGCCTTGGCAGCACCGCCCTTCCGCTTTGCAAATCGTAAAATGGCATAAGCCATCGCGGTTCCTCCTTTGTCATATTTGGGGACGAGGGAGCGGAGAATCCCCACCACGACTTTCTGAAAAAGTGCGCCCGCGAGGTGTCGATACCGACACCTCACGTCCTTCTTTTTCGGTCCGGTCAAAAATGTGCAGGGAGCGGCGTCCCTGCACATTTTCTCCCGTCCCCCGTCGTGATGGGTATAACACACTAGACTTTGTGCCAAAGTCCGTGTGCCAGCCGTTCCCTCTGGACTCCCTCAAGCGGTCATTTCCCGCCGCCTGCCGGCGCAGGAAATGACCCTGCCGGTGTACGGTATGTCCGATAATGTACGGTATTTTGAGGGGATACCCCGCTCCCATTTTACCGTACATACCGTACATTACCGTACACCGTCCCACCGCAGCGAAAGGCTCTTGCCCTCTCTTGTGCGCTGGGCAACATAGCGAATGTTGTATTTCCGCAGTAGCGTATCCTGCCGCGCGTTCAGTGTCCGCACGATCCAGTTGGGCGTGAAGTTTTGGCTGCTGTCCATCTTGGAAAGACATTGCGCAAGCTCCGTCGCCGTGCCGTTCCACGACGGGTTTTCTTCGTTTACCAGCCGGGAAAGAAGCTCGACTAGCGGGTTCGGCGGTTCCTTGAGCCGTCCTGTTTCTACCTCAATCAACTCCCAGTTCAAATGTGCGGCATCAAAAGAGATGTGCAGTCGGAGCTGTTGCTGGTCGCGCCCGACTGCCTCTAAAACGGCATCTGAATTCATGCGTTTGTCCTTGTACAGGATCAGCGCGCCATCCGCCGCGCCCATCAAGCCGTTTGTGCCGGAGATGGTGTTGAACACATCCTCTGCGCCCTCCTTGCGCGTGTGATGAACGACCAGCACAGTGATGCCGTAGGTGTCGGAAAACTCCTTCAGCCTTGCCAGCGTGTCATAATCGGCGGCATAGCTGCCGTTGTCTGGCGTATGGCCGCGCACCCGCTGCAAGGTGTCAATGATGATGAGCACCGTGTCCGTGTGCTCACTCCAAAAGTCGGTCAGGCGCTCGGTCAGGCCCTCGTCCAGCGTTTCGGAAAAGACAGAGAGGATTAGGTGCTCGCTGTCCTGCTCCGTCATCTGTGCCAGACGCTTTTGCAGTCGCTCGTAGGTATCCTCCAGAGCAAGGTATAAAACCGTTCCCTGCCGAGAAGAAAAGCCGAGAAACGGCTCTCCCATGCTCACCTGATAGGCCATCTGCAAAACAAGAAAGGACTTACCGATCTTCGGCGCACCGGCGAGGAGAAAGGTCCCCGCCGGCAGCAGCCCGTCGATGACCACCGGACGGACACGAAAGCGCGTTTCCATCAGCTCCGGCATGGTCATGGCCTGAATTTTCCCAAACCGCTTGTGCGGTTCTCCAAAAGCTGTTATACTGTCCGTGCGTGCAAGCGCGGACGGCTGCTCCCCATCTGGTGCAACAGATGGAATCGGGGCAGTCGTTTCTTTTTCAGTTGCCATTCCCACCTCCCGTATTCTGCTCAATCCAGTCGATGAGCTTGTCCTTCGGCACAAGCAGCCGCTTGCCGATGCGCAGCGTGGGAAACGTCCCCGTGTTGAGGAGCTGATACGCTCCCGCACGGGAAATTCCCAACGCCGCTGCGAGCTGATTGGCGTTCAGCACCGCGGGCAGATTTTCATAGTTGTTGTTCATGTAATGCCTCCTTTGAAAATTTTAGTTGACATTATGGACTATAAAGATTATAATGCACAATGTAACTATCATGGTTTGATTGTATAATGTTGATACGAAAAAGTCAATAGATAATTTCCAACATCTATTTTGGTATATCTAACAGGAGGACAGCTATGGTCTTTCCCGAACACATGGAGTTCCGATATTACATCACGCCGGAGCGAAAAGAACACTTTGTACTGTATGACAGAACATTAGGCAGCCGCATGACCTATCTGGAGCTGACGCAGGACCTTGGCCAATGTCTCATCGACCTTTACGATACGGACTTCTATGATGCCTATTGCGTATTGTCCGAGATCAATAAGCTGGTACAAACGGAGAAGAACGAGGCCGCATGGAGGAAGCTGCTGGAGCTGTCACTGCCGCTTTGCAAAGTGCATCCGTTCTTTGGGCTGCTCGCAAAGGAGCTGAGCGAGCTGGAATCGGCATACGCGCACGGTCAGGATGCTGACGCAGCGCTTGTCCTTTCATTTGCCAACGATTTTGAAGCCATCGTCCGTGATGCAAAGGCGCTGATCGAAGTATGTCTGGATGACCGGTACAAGCCGGACTACTCCACGGCAGAGCGTTACCGCGAGGCGCATTACGATGCGTTGCTCCATTTCGACGATATGCGCTATGGCGAGCTTGCCACAGAGGAGGTCATGCTGGACAGCCCAGCGTATAACAGCGCCTACCATTACAGCGTGGAGATACTGCGGGAGCGCGGGATCAAGACTGCGCTGCGCGAGGTGCTTTACCCAAACACCGTGCGCGACCTCTACAACTACTTGAAAGCGTACTGTCTCCGCCTGCCGCTCCCGATCCACAAGTGCAAAAACTGCGGCAGGTACTTTGTTGTGACCGGCAACATCACGCAGGACTACTGCACACGGTTGATGGAGGGCTCGGAAAAGACCTGCCGCCAAATGGGAGCAGTGGTGCAGTATCAGAGCAGGCAAATGAAGAATCCTGCAGCGCGGGAGTTTACACGCTCCTACAAGGCGCACAACGCCCGCGTGCGGTATGGAACGATGAGCAAGGCGGAATTCACCGCTTGGTCGAAGACGGCGCGGGAAAAGCGCGACGCCTGCGTAGCGGGCAAGCTGTCCCTTGAGGACTTCGTGGCGTGGCTCGACAGCGACAAACAGCGATAAAACAACGGACTGACTGGCCGTTTTATGATCTCAGAAGAACAGGAGGTTTCATTGACAACGCGAAAGACCAAAGGAGCCAAGGGCGGCGGCACGATCCGTCAGCGCCCTGATGGGCGCTGGGAGGCGCGCTATACCCTTGGCATTGATCCCGGAACGGGAAAACAGATTCAAAAATCCGTCTATGGCAAGACGCAGAAGGAGGTAAGGCAAAAGCTCACCGCGATCACTGCGGAGATCGACAGCGGAGTATACCAAGAGCCTTGTAAAATGACCGTGAATGAATGGCTTGATATTTGGCTGAAAGACTATCAAATCGGCGTCAAGGATTCCACAGCGTATCTCTACGAACGGCAGGCTAAGCTGTATCTGCGGCCTGCACTCGGCAATATTCCGCTTGAAACACTAAAGGCTCATGCGGTCCAGCGCCTCTATAACTCGCTCTCACAGGAACATGATGGGCAGCCTGCGCTGAGTGCTAAAACCATCAAGAACATTCACGGCGTACTGCACAAGGCCCTCCAGCAGGCTGTTCTTCTCAACTACATCCGCTACAATCCGACGACCGCGTGTGTTTTGCCCAAAATTGTCAAAAAGGAGATCCATCCGCTGACCGACCAACAGACCGCTCAGCTTTTGAATCTCCTAAAAGGCAGCAAGTATGAAACTCCGCTCACCGTTGATCTCTTCACCGGCTTGCGTGAGGGTGAATTACTCGGCCTGATGTGGGACTGCGTTGATTTTGAAAAGGGTACGATTCTCGTCAATAAGCAGCTCCGTAGAAGTCAGCGAAAGGGTGGTACTTATTACTTCTCCCCGCCGAAGAACAACAAGAGCCGCACCATCACACCTGCACCGTATGTGATGAAGCTGCTGCAAGCGCAGAAGGTGCAGCAGGCCAAGCAGCGGTTACTGGCAGGCCCAGCATGGGAGGACAGCGGCTTGGTGTTCACCAATGAGTTTGGACGCTATGTCTCCTATCGCGCGATCTTCGACAGCTTCAAGCGTATCGTGAAACGCATTGGCCTTCCCGACGCGAGGATACACGATCTTCGTCATACCTACGCCGTGAACTGCATCCGCGCCGGTGATGATATCAAAACTGTGCAAAGCAATCTCGGTCACGCGACCGCCGCTTTCACTCTTGATGTCTACGGTCATTTTACAGACGATATGCGCTCGGTCAGCGCGCAGCGCATGGAAGGCTTCATTACAAATGTTCTCAATTTATAAAGGGTACGATAAAGGGTAAAAGATGCTTCAGGGCAACAAAAAAGCCTTGAAACTACTGAGTTTCAAGGCTTTTTTCGTGGTGCGCGGTACAGGACTCGAACCTGTGACCCCATGCACGTCAAGCATGTGCTCTACCAGCTGAGCTAACCGCGCGAACCGAACGTGACTATATTACCGCACTACTGTTCATTTGTCAACACTTTTTTCGTTGAGCTGACAATTTTTTATTCTCGGTGCCGCTCCTTCCTCCGCAGGGGAGACTATTCATAGCATACGACGGCAAAAACAAATTGTAAAGATGGGAAAATAGCAGAAATTTGCGCCGCATTTTCTGCTATTTTTCTTTTTGCGCTTTCCTTGTCAAGCCGTGCGGGCTCGGGTATAATAAGTTGAATTTTGTGTAAAGAGGTATACTTTCGATGGGGAAGCTCGGTTTTGACAACGACAAATATCTATCCATGCAGTCCGAACACATCCGCGAGCGCATCTCGCTCTTCGGCGGCAAGCTGTATCTGGAGTTCGGCGGCAAGCTCTTCGACGACTACCACGCCTCGCGCGTGCTGCCCGGCTTTCAGCCCGACAGCAAGATCCGTATGCTCCAGCAGCTGCGCGACGATGTGGAGATCGTGATCGCGGTCTGCGCGAACGACATTGAAAAGAACAAGCTGCGCGGCGACCTCGGCATCAGCTACGACGACGACTGCCTGCGCCTGATGGACGCCTTCCGCGCGCTCGGGCTGTACGTCGGCAGCATCGTGGTGACGCAGTACGCCGGTCAGAGCGCCGCCGACGCTTTCCTGAAGCGGCTCGACACGCTGGGCGTGAAGCACTACTGCCACTATCCCATTGCCGGCTATCCCTCCGATGTAGCGCATATCGTCAGCGACGAGGGCTTCGGCAAAAACGACTACATCGAGACCACCCACTCCCTTGTCGTCGTGACCGCGCCCGGCCCGGGCAGCGGCAAAATGGCGACCTGTCTGAGCCAGCTCTACCACGAGCACAAGCACGGCGTCGCCGCAGGCTACGCCAAATTCGAGACCTTCCCCATCTGGAACCTGCCGCTCAAGCACCCCGTCAACCTCGCCTACGAGGCGGCGACCGCCGACCTCAACGATGTGAACATGATCGACCCGTTCCACCTCGATGCCTACGGCAAAACGACCGTCAACTACAACCGCGACGTGGAGATCTTCCCCGTGCTGCGCGCGATGTTTGAGAAGATCCAGGGCAAGTGCCCCTATCAGTCTCCCACCGACATGGGCGTGAACATGGCGGGCAACTGCATCATCGACGACGAGGTCTGCCGCGAGGCGTCCCGTCTGGAGATCCTGCGCCGCTACTACACCGCGCAGGTCTCCTTCGTGCGCGGTGAGGCCGACGAATGTCAGCTGCGCAAGCTGGAGCTTGTGATGCAGCAGGCCGGCGTCACGCCGGATATCTGCCCCGCCGTCGCCGCCTCACTGCAGAAGGCCGAGGAGACCGGCAAGCCCGCCGGCGCGATGGTCCTGCCCGACGGCCGCGTGGTCACCGGCAAGACGAGCTCGCTGCTGGGAGCCTCCGCCTCCCTGCTGCTCAACGCGCTCAAGGCGCAGGGCGGCGTGAGCGACAAGCTCGACCTCATTTCCGCGCAGGTCATCGAGCCGATCTCAAAGCTCAAGATCGAAAGCCTCGGGCACCACAACCCGCGACTGCACTCGGACGAGGTGCTTATCGCGCTGTGCATCTCGGCGCTGACGAATCCCATCGCCCAGCTCGCGCAGGAGCAGCTCGGCAGCCTGCGCGGCTGCGACGCGCATTTCTCCGTTATCATCTCGGAGGAGGATGTCAAGCTCTACAAGCGCCTCGGCATCCATGTGACCTGCGAGCCGAGGTACGAGGTCAAAAAGTTGTACCATAAGTAACGCTGCGAAAAGGGGGAGTATATCCCTCTTTTCGTCACCCCAAAACCGAATCGACAAGGAGCCAATATCCATGACCATCATTGAACAGCTCGCACGCGAGCTGAACCGTCCCGCCGAGCACATTGAAAATGTCGTCAGACTGCTCGACGAGGGCAACACCATCCCGTTCATCGCCCGCTACCGCAAGGAGCTGCACGGCTCGATGGACGACACCGCCCTGCGCACGCTCGAGGAGCGTCTTGCCTATCTGCGCAATCTCACCGAACGCAAGGAGAGCGTCAAGGCGAGCATCGCCGAGCAGGAGAAGCTGACCGACGAGCTTGCCGCCGCCATCGACGCGGCGCAGACGCTCGCCGAGGTCGAGGACCTTTACCGTCCCTACAAGCCCAAGCGCCGTACCCGCGCGACCGTCGCCAAGGAAAAGGGGCTTGAGCCGCTCGCGGCGCTGCTCTTCGCGCAGGAGCGCGACTGCCCCCGACCGGAGGAAGCCGCCGCGGACTATCTCAGCGCGGAAAAGGGCGTGGAGACCGTTGCGGACGCCCTACAGGGCGCAAACGACATTGTGGCCGAGTGGATCAGCGACGACGCCGCTATCCGCCGGTCGCTGCGCGAGCTGCTGGAAAAGCGCGGCACGCTCCGCTCCCTCGCCGCGACGGAGGAGGACAGCGTCTACCGCCTGTACTACGATTTCGAGCAGCCGCTCAGCCGTCTCCAGGGGCACCAGATCCTCGCCATCAACCGCGGCGAGAAGGAGAAAATGCTCAGCGCGACCGTCCTGCTTGACCGCGAGCTGGCGCTGCCGCTGCTGCGCCGCGCGGTGGTAAAGCCCGGCTCCGCCGCGATGGAGTTCGTTAAGGCCGCCGCCGAGGACGCTTACGACCGCCTGATCTACCCCTCGCTTGAGCGCGAGATGCGCGCGGCGCTGACGGACAAGGCCAGCGAGGGCGCGATCAAAATGTTTGCCCTCAACCTCAAGCCGCTTTTGATGCAGCCGCCGGTCAAGGGCCATGTGACGATGGGCCTCGACCCCGGCTATGCCCACGGCTGCAAGGTCGCGGTCATTGACGCGACCGGCAAGGTGCTCGACACCACGGTGGTCTACCCCACCTACGGCGAACGGCAGAAGAACGAAGCCATCACGAAGCTCGCGCAGCTCGTCAAAAAGCACGGCGTGGAGCACATTGCCATCGGCAACGGCACGGCGAGCCGCGAGACCGAGCAGATGACCGTCGAGCTCATTCACAGGGTCGGCGGAGGGCTCAGCTACATGATCGTGAGCGAGGCGGGCGCGTCGGTCTACTCCGCAAGCAAGCTCGCCGCGGAGGAATTTCCGCAGTTCGACGTCAACCTCCGCTCCGCTGTGTCCATCGCCAGAAGATTGCAGGACCCGCTGGCGGAGCTGGTGAAGATCGACCCCAAGGCCATCGGCGTGGGGCAGTATCAGCACGATATGCCGCAAAAGGAGCTGGACGCGAGCCTGAACGCCGTGGTCGAGGACTGCGTCAATGCCGTCGGCGTGGACCTCAACACCGCCTCCCCCTCGCTGCTCACGCGCGTGGCAGGTCTCAACGGGACCATCGCCAAGAACATCGTCGCCTTCCGCGAGGAGAACGGCGTGTTCACCACGCGCCGTCAGCTTCTGAAGGTCGCCAAGCTCGGTCCCAAGGCCTTCGAGCAATGCGCGGGCTTCCTGCGCGTGCCGGAGAGCAAAAACGTGCTCGACAACACCGGAGTCCACCCCGAAAGCTACGACGCCGCCAAGGGGCTGCTTGAGCTGCTGGGCGCAACGCCGAAGGACGCGCGCGACCTGCCCGCAAGGCTCAATGCCTACGGCGCGGAAAAGGCCGCCGAGGCGCTCGGCGTTGGTGTGCCGACGCTGCGCGATATTGCAAAAGAGCTTTCAAAGCCGGGGCGCGACCCGCGCGACGAACTGCCCGCACCCATCCTGCGCACGGATGTGCTGGACATCAAGGACTTAAAGCCCGGCATGGTGCTCACCGGCACGGTGCGCAACGTCATCGACTTCGGCGTGTTCGTGGATATCGGCGTGCATCAGGACGGTCTGGTCCACATTTCGCAGGTGTGCAATAAGTTTATCAAGCATCCGAGCGAGGCCGTCGCTGTCGGCGACGTGGTGAAGGTCGTGGTGCTCGACGTGGACGAAAAGAAGCACCGTATTTCTCTCTCCATGAAGCAGGTCCCCGAAGAATAAAGGAAGCGCGCGGTACGGCCGCGCGCTTCCTTTATTCCTGCTCCAGCTCGTCCTTTCCGATCGCCATGTCCTTCCACTGCTCGGGCAGGGCGTGGGAGATGAGCGGAAAGACATTCTCCGTGTCCGCCGTCGGCTGGATGTTGTAGGTGCCGTACTTGTTCACCAGGTCGGCGCAGCTCTCCGGCTGACCGAACACCGGGTCGGCAAACGGCGCGTCGGGAAAGGGATAGTGCCTGCGCTCCTTCTTTTCCTTGCTCATAAAAAAGATCACCTCCGGGCTATCTTGCCCGCAGGTGATCCCTTTTATGCTTTATCCGTGCAGCGTCGGCGGGTACACGCCCGCGTCATGCAGCGCCTTGAGCGCCGCGGCGACCGCGTCCTTATCCTCGTGATAGGTCATGCCGAACCATTTCGCGTCGGAGTGCAGCACGCTGACGCGCAGCTGGCCCTTTTCGATCAGCTCGCCGACCATGCTCGGCAGCAGGCATTCCTTCTTGAGCTCGCCCGTGGGGAGCGCGCGGAGGAACGCGTTAAAGTATTCCTCCAGCTTTGTGAAGATCCACGGCGTAAAGCCCCAGAAATTCATAGACACCGGCGTATCGGGCGCGTAGACGTCGCCCTCCGGGTTTTTGTCCACGTCGCGGATGGTGCCGTCGGGAAATACCGTGAGCTTGAAGGTCTCCACAACCCGGTCGAGTGTTCCGTCCGTCACATGGCACACGCCGCGCGTCACGCTGCCGTGTTCGCTGACGGTCTTATCCAGGCGGTAGCCGACCATGGTCGCCTCGCCCTCAGCCTCGAGCCTCCCAAGCTCTTCATAGATTACGCGGAAGGCGTCCACACCATAGTAATCGTCGGCGTTGATGACGATAAACGGCTCGCCGACGCAGCTCCGCGCACAGAGCACGGCGTGCCCCGTGCCGAAGGGCTTGGTGCGCTCCGTCGGAATGGAATAGAATGCCGGCACGCTGGAAAAGTCCTGATAGGCATAGCAGACCTCGACCGGCGATCCGTCCGCCGCCGTCATGCCGGCGACACGCCTGCCGCAGAGCGTCTCCACCAGCTCACGCATTTCGGGCTTGATGATGAACACCACCTTGGTAAAGCCCGCGCGGATCGCATCGTAGATGGAGTATTCCATCAAAATTTCGCCGTCGGGACCGATGCCGTCCACCTGCTTGCTGCCGCCGTAGCGCGAGCCCATGCCCGCCGCCATAATGACCAATGCCGCCTTCATCGCCGTTCCTCCTCGTGCGTTGAGATTTTCTTTATCATAGCCCATTTGTCCTCGGTTTTCAACTTCTTTTCCGTCGAAGCCTTGTTTTTTGGCGGCGAACTGCTATACTGTCTGCGTAAATAAAATTTTTTGAGGTACAGAGCGATGGAAACCTTTCTTCACGCCGTTGCATCCGTCACCATTATCCTGCTGCTGACGGCGACCGGCTACTTCTGTGCGGTCAAGGGCTGGATGACCGTGCAGGTCAAGACCTTCATCAGCCGCTATCTGATGACCGTCGGCATTCCCGTCATGCTGATCTACGGGATGCAGAACAATCTCACGCGCGCGGACGTGCTCGCCGCGCCGCGTCTGCTGCTCATCCCGCTGCTCGTCATCCCGAGCTGCGTTGTGATGAGCCTGCTGGCGGGCCGCCTGATGAGGCTGCCGCACCGCCAGCTCGGCGTTTTTGTGATGATGGCTGCCATGGGCAACACCATTTTCATCGGTCTCGCCATGTGCCTGGAGCTGTTCGGCGACGTGGCGACGCCGTATGTCATGCTCTTCTATCTTGTCAGCAGCTGCTTCACGCAGCTCATCGGCATCCCGCTGGTACGCTGGTCGGGCGAAGCCGGCGGCTTCTCCATGCAGATGGTGTGGAAATTCCTGCGCGCGCCGACGGTCATTTCCGTCTTTCTCAGTCTCCTGCTGGTCGGACTGGACATCCATCTCCCGAGCCTTGTGATGAGCTACGCGAAATACATCAACAACACCGTCACACCGCTGGCGCTGCTGCTGACGGGCTGCATCATCCACGAGATTGGGCTGCGCAGCCTGCGCCTGACACCCACGCTCGGCGTGATGATGGTCTTCCGCTTTGTCATCTCACCGGCGCTGGGCGCTGCCCTCTGCGCGCTGCTCGGCATCGGCGGTCTGGTGCGCAGCGTATATGTCGTGGAGTTGGCCATGCCGGTCGTGACGCAGACGGTCGTCGCCGCGGCGGAATACGGCGCGGACGAGCAGCTGGCCGCGCAGGGCGCGGCGATCTCCACCCTCGCCTGCTTCGTGGTGACACCGGTGCTGATGCTGCTGCTTTGAGCCCTGCACATAGCGAGAAAATGAGAGCCGGAAACGCAGCTTCGCGGTTTTCGGCTCCCTCTTTTTTCAATTCTCCGCCTTCTCCGTCGATTTTTCCGACGCGCGCTCGGGCAGCGCGATGAGCACCGCCATCACCAGAATGGCAGCAAAGCCGAGAAGATCCTGCCACGCGAAGCTCGTGTGCAGCCAGAGCGCCGCGCACAGCGTCGCGCTGACCGGCTCGGTGCAGGCGAGCAGGCTTGCGCGCACGCCGCCGACGTCGCTCACGCCCTGCAGATAAAGCGTGAATGCAAGCGCCGTGCCGACAACGGAGATCTCCAGCGTGCCGAGCGCCACCGCGGCGTTGAGCGCGACCGGAATCCGCCACGCCTGCGTGAGCACGAGCAGCACCACGCCGCCGATGAACATCCCGCAGCCCGTGCAGACACTCACGGGATAGCGCCGAAGCAGATCGCCCGGCAGGAGCGTATAGAGCATCAGCGCCACCGCCGCGCACAGGCCCCAGAAGAGCGCCTGCGGCGAGAGCGCGAGCGCGGTCAAGCTGCCGTGGGTCGCAAGCAAAAAAGCGCCGAGGAGCGCGAGCACGAGCGCGACGCCCTCGCGCCGCGTCGGCAGGCGGCGCGCACGCAGGCACACCCAAAGCAAAATGAGCGCCTGTCCCATATACTGCAGCACCGTGGCGGTCGCGCTGTTGGAGTAGCGGATGGCGGCGAGGTAGGTATATTGGCAGGTCATCAGTCCGCCGACGGAGAAGAGCACGAGCCGCAGCGCGTCGCGCCGGTCTGACCAGATGGCCCGAAGCTGCGGGCGGTGCCTTACGAGCGCGCCGCCGAGCAGCACCACGCCGGCCAGAAACATCCGCACCACGGTCAGCCATCCGCTGTCCACGCCCTGGCAGGTGAAGAGATACTGTCCCACCGTGCCGGACGCGCCCCAGCACACGCCGCCGAGCGCCGCGCACAAAAAGCCGCGCAGCGTCCTCTTTTTTTCGCCCATACACGCCCTCCCGCGATTATTTTTGCCCATTGTAGCAGACCGTGCGCCGCTTTTCAAGCGCCGTGCGCGTCTTTGCACATATTCGCTCCCCGCGGTGCATAGATTGAAGCAACTCGAATAGGGAGTGTTTCATTCATGAAGGGTAATATTGAAGAGCGGGCCTGCGATCTGGCAGTTTACATCATAGAAAACCGCACCACGGTGCGCGCCGCAGCCAAGAAGTTCGGTGTCAGTAAATCGACCGTCCACAAGGACATTCAGGACCGGCTTCCGCAGATCAACCACAGCCTCTACCTTCAGGTCAAGGAGATCCTTGAGATCAACAAAGCCCAGCGGCACATTCGCGGCGGCATCGCCACGAGAAAAAAATATAAGGGAGCTTGAAACTTTTTCCTCTGAATTTCGTCAAATAAAAGCAGAAACCGATCAAACACCGCACGGCCGGCAGGTTTTTCTCTTCCGCCGGCCGCGCAAGCTCTTTTTCCCTCTTGTAGTTTGTTGACATAATGAGTATAATGGCAATATTCCCCTGTTTTCGACAATAACGGAAAGGACCGTATCCCGCCATGCAGAAAAAAAATCCCGCGAAGCGCCGCCCCGAGCGCCTTGTGGTCACACTGTTATCCCTGCTCTTTTTATCGACCGCCGTGTTTGCGACGGTCAAATATGTCTTTCGCGCGCCCGAGCTTGACACGGACAAGCCCGTTGTAACGCCGGATGGCACGGCAAGCACGGACGTCGACCGGACCGGCACGGACGAGCCCGACGCTCTGGGCCGTACACGCCGCAAATACTGCTACAACATTCTCGTCTCCGGGCTTGACGACGACAACGGCGGCAGCGACACGAACATCCTCGTCCGCTTCGACGTGCCGAACAAGCGCATCGACCTTGTGAGTCTCCCGCGCGATACGCTGCTGCACAATGAATACCGCAACAACAAGCTCAACTTCGCCTACGCCAAGGGCGGCACGGAGCTGCTGATGGAGCAGATCGAAAACCTGCTCGGCATACCGGTTGATTTCTATGTCACGGTCAATCTCAAGGGCTTCATCGCGCTGGTCGATCAGATCGACGGCGTGGATTTTGACATTCCCATCAACATGGATTATGACGACCCCTATCAGGACCTGCACATTCACTTCACCAAAGGCCCGCGCCATCTCAACGGGCAAGAGGCGATGGAGGTCGTCCGCTTCCGCCACAACAACGACGGCACCGGCTACGGCACGGAGGACATCGGCCGCATCGGCACCCAGCAGGCCTTCCTCAAGGCGGTCGCCAAGCAGCTGCTGCAGATCGGCAACGTCAAGAACATCCCCGCGCTGGTGGATATTTTCTACACCTACGTCAAGACCGACCTCACGACCGGCAACCTCGTCTGGCTCGGCAACGAGGCGCTGAACATCGGCACCGAAAACATCCACTTTGCCACGCTCCCCGGCGACGGCTCCGGTTATTACAACAAGCAGTCGGTCTATGTGCTCGACGCGCAGGCGACCTGCGACCTGGTCAACGAGGCCCTCAATCCCTACAATGAGGCGCTCACGCTGGAGGATATGGATATCCTCGTCCCCTGACGAGATAAGGAGTAAGCACCATGAAAAAACGGCTTTTGCTTTTCCTCTGCATCTTTACCCTGCTGCTCTCCACCGCCGCGCAGGCGGAGGACGTGACAGCGGACGTCCCCGCGCCCGCTCCTTCGGCGGAGAAGGCGGACACGCTCTCCCCCTTTGCGCGCACGCGAAGCTACGACGGGCGCTTCACGGATGTGGACGCCTCGGCGTGGTATCACGACGCCGTCGCTGCGCTGTACGAATACGGTCTGACCGAGGGCGTGAGCAGCAGCGCTTACGCGCCGGAGGGGAGCGTCACCATTGCCGAGCTGGTGACCTTTGCCGCGCGGCTGCACGCGCTTGAGCGCGGTGCGGCGATCCCCGCGGCAGCAGCCGGCGAGGCTTGGTACCAGCCCTATGTGCGCTATCTCAAGGCTGAGAAATGCCTCGGCGACGAGCTTGACGGCCACTATCCGGAGGCCGCGACACGCGCGCAGATGGCAGGCGTGCTGGCCTCCGCGCTCAGCGCGGAGTGCTACGACGAGCGCAACGCCGAGGCCGTGACCGTCGGCTATGCCTCGCACCGCCGCATCACCGATGTGGACGATTACACGCCCTATCAGAGCGATATTCTCCGGCTCTACAAATGGGGCATCGTGGGCGGCGTGGACGAAGACGGCTCCTTCCATCCGAATGATACGCTCAAGCGTAGCGAGCTCGCGGCGCTGGTCGTGCGCATGGTCGAGCCGTCCGCGCGCCTGACGCTCTCGTGGCAAAGTCTTTCCTATCGCTCCGCCGCCGGTACGACCTGGGGCGACCTGATCGCGGCGCCTGCCGAGGTCTCCGCCGCGCCGGCAGCCGACGACGCCAACGCCATCGACGCGCTGATCCGAAAGATGCTCCACGACGGCGCCGACAGCATCACTCTGCAATACGACCGTGCGCTGACCAACGAGGGGGTCGCAAAGCTCACCCGCGCCTTTACGGTCGGCGTCAAGCGCCATTGCGAGCAGATGTACAACTCCACCTCCTGCCGCAGCTATTCCTCCGGCAAGGTGCTGCTGACCTTCTCCTCGACAGCCTGTGACGGCGCGCAGCTCAAAAAATACCGTGAGGAGACGCTCGCCCGCGCAATTCTCGTCCACGACGCGCTGTGGGAGAGCGGCTATCTGACGGGCGACATGACGCAGTATGAGCTGGCGCGGGCCTACTACGTCTGGCTTTGCAACAACTGTGTCTACGACGAGGGGATCGTCTCCAGCAGTTCTCTGAGCCATCTGGCCTATAGCGCACTGGTGGACGGCGTAGCCGTCTGCGACGGCTACACGGGAGCATACGACCTTCTGCTGCGGCTCGAGGGCATCGAGTGTACCGCGCTTATGAACGCCGACCACATCTGGACCGTCGCGGAGCTCGACGGCAAGACCTATCACATCGACACGACCTGGGGCGATCAGGGAACGCGCGTGGACATGAGCTTCTTCGGCATGACCGAGGCGCAATCCCGTACCAAGCATGCATGGTAAACGGAAGCGACGGATAAAAAGCAGCGGCTGCATCGCAGCCGCTGCTTTTTTGCTGTGTTGATGGATTCTCAGCGCTGGCCCTTGTCGTAGGGGATGCCCTCCGCCTTGGGAGCGCGGGAACGCTTGGAGGTGAACGCCAGCACGATGAGAGAGATGATATAAGGCATCATGTTGTACACCGGACTGGGAATGTTCATCGCCGTGAGGAAGCCAAAGCCCATGTAGACATTCGAGAGCGCGCGGAACAGGCCGAAGAGGAGCGCCGCGAGCGCGATGCGCTGGGGCTTCCACTGTCCGAAGATCATGACCGCGAGGGACAGGAAGCCGAAGCCTGCCACGCCGTACTCAAAGCGCCATTCGGAAACGCCGGCGGTGATGAACACGATGCCGCCGATGCCGCCGAGGAAGCCGGAGATCAGCACGCCCGCCCAGCGCATCTTGTAGACGTTGATGCCCACGCTGTCCGCCGCCTGCGGATGCTCGCCGCACGCCATCAGGCGCAGGCCGAAGCGGGTCTTATAGAGCAGGACGTAGGACGCGGCGAGCAGCAGCGCGGTCACGAGCATGAACCAGCTGAACTCGAACGAGCCGAGATTGACGGTGAACGCCTTCTTCGCACCGGCATACTGCACGATGGAGGAAACGTCGTCGGGATTCGCCGCGGTGTTGATGGCCTTGACGATGACCGTCGCGCCCGCGGTGCCGAGCAGGTTCAGCGCGGTGCCGACAAGCGTCTGGTCCGCCTTGAAGTTGATGCAGGCCACGGCCAGCAGACAGGAATAGATCATGCCGACCAACGCCGAAATAGCCAGAACGCCGAGGATCATCACGATGGCGGGCACATTGGGCGAAATGTAGCGCATCGCCAGCGCGCCGCCGAGGGCGCCCATGATCATAATGCCCTCAAGGCCGAGGTTGATGACGCCGGAGTGCTCCGCGAAGCAGCCGCCGAGGGCGACCAGGATCAGCACGGAAGCAAAGATCAGGGTGTATTGCAGCAGCAGTACCATTACTGATCGCCTCCTTTCCCGGCCTCGGCCCGGGCCTGCGCTTCGGCTGCCCTGGCCTTCAATGCCGCCTTCTCCTCACGCTTGGCCGCGTAGGAATTCATCGCGTGCTTCATGAACAGCACGAAGCCGCAGAGATAGATAATGAGCGCCGAGATCAGATCGGAGATCTGCGCGCAGTACATGGACTTATCCACATACGCGCCGCCCGCCGTGATGTGCTGGATGAAGAACGAGGCGAGCACGGTGCCGATGGGGTTCAATCCGCCGAGGAAGGCCGCGGCGATGCCGTTGAAGCCCATCGCGGGGACGGAGGAGGTGGAGCACTGCCACTGCTCATAGCCGGTGAGATAGAGCATCGCCGCGCCCATGCCGGCGAGCGCGCCGGAGATCATAAGGCTGAGAATGACGTTGCGCTTTTCCGCCATGCCGCAGTATTTGGCGGCATTCTTGTTGTAGCCGGTGGCCTTGAGCTCATAGCCGAACTTCGTCTTTTCCAGCACGACCCACACGAGGATCGCCATCAGCACGGACAGCGGGATCGCGAGACCGACGTACTGGTTGTTGTTGAACAGCGCGCCGAGCCCCAGCGAGGGCAGCACGGCGGATTCGTTGATGTGTGCGAGCACCTTGGTGTAGGGGCTGGCGTCCTCCTTCACCGTGGTGAGGAGCATATTGGTCAGATACAGCACGATCCAGTTGAGCATGATGCCGGAAATGACCTCGTTGACGTTGCAGTAGGACTTGAGCAGGCCGGAAATGCTGCCGAGGATCGCGCCGCCGCAAATGGCGAGCAGCATACACGGAAGCCAGCTCCAGCCGAGGCCGAGCGCCGCGTACAGGCTCAGCGCCACGCCGGCGCAGTACTGTCCGGCTGCACCGATGTTAAAGAGGCCCACCTTGTAGGCAAACAGGATCGCCAGCGCGCACATCAGCAGCGGCGCGGTCTTGACGAGCGTATTGCCGAAATATTTCAGCTGTGAGGCGGGGCGGTTGTAGGTCATAAAGTTCTTGATGACCGTAAGAATGGCCTCGCCCGCACCCGCGGGATTGATGAGCAGCAGCACAAGGTAGCCGAGGAACAGTCCCAGCACGATGCACAGGAGGGAGGCCAGCAGCGACTGGAAGCCGCCGCTTTTGAAAATATTCTTTTTCATGCCTTCACCTCATCTCTCTTCGCGCCTGCCATGTAGAGGCCCAGCTCCTCCTGCGTGGTCTTTTTCGGGTCGAGCTCGCCGACGATCTCGCCCTCGTACATCACGAGGATGCGGTCGGGCACGTCCATGACCTCGTCCAGCTCCAGACTCACGAGCAGGACCGCCTTGCCCTCGTCGCGCTGCGCGACGAGCTGGCGGTGGATGTATTCGATGGCGCCGACGTCCAGACCGCGGGTCGGCTGCACGGCGACGAGCAGCTCGGGATCCTTGTCGATCTCGCGGGCGACGATGGCCTTCTGCTGGTTGCCGCCGGACATGCTGCGGGCAATGGTGATCGGGCCCTGACCGGAACGGACATCGTACTGATCGATGAGCTTTTCGGCGTAGGTGCGGATGTTCCTGCGGCGCAGGAAGCCCGCCTTGTCGGTGAACTCCGGCTCAAAGTAGCGCTGGAGCACCATGTTGTCCTCGAGCGAATAGTCGAGCACAAGGCCGTGCTTGTGACGGTCCTCAGGGATGTGGCTCATGCCCATCACGCTGCGCTGGCGGATGGACGCATGGGTGATGTCCTTACCGCAGAGCTTGACGGAGCCGGAAACGAGCGGCTCCAGGCCGGTCAGACCGTAGACGAACTCCGTCTGGCCGTTGCCGTCGATGCCGGCAAGGCAGACGATCTCGCCGCGGCGGACCTTGAGCGAAACGTTCTTGACGGCATTGTTCTTGTGGAGCTTGGAGGCCATGGTCATGCCCTCGACCTCGAGGACGACCTCGCCCGGCTCGGCGGGCTTTTTGTCCACATGGAAGCTGACGCTGCGGCCGACCATCATCGCCGACAGCTCCTCCATCGTGGTGTTGGCCGTTTCGACCGTGCCGATGTACTTGCCCTTGCGCAGCACCGAGCAGCGGTCCGCGACCGCCATGATCTCGGCGAGCTTGTGGGAGATGAAGAGGATGCTCTTGCCCTCGGCGGCGAGGTTGCGCATGATCTGCATGAGCTCGTCGATCTCCTGCGGGGTGAGGACGGCGGTCGGCTCATCGAAGATCAGAATCTCGTTTTCGCGGTAGAGCATCTTGAGGATCTCGGTGCGCTGCTGCATACCGACGGTGATGTCCTCAATGAGCGCGTCGGGGTCAACGTGCAGGCCGTACTTCTCGCTCAGGGCGAGGACCTTTTCGCGGGCCTCGGCCTTTTGCAGAAAGCCGTGCTTCGTGGGCTCCACGCCCATGATGATGTTGTCGAGCACGGTGAAGCATTCCACCAGCTTGAAGTGCTGGTGGACCATGCCGATGCCAAGCGCGTTGGCATCGTTCGGGTCCTTGATGGACACGACCTGTCCATCCTTTTTGATGACGCCCTCCTCGGGCTGGTACAGACCGAAGAGCACGCTCATGAGCGTGGACTTGCCCGCGCCATTTTCGCCCAGCAGGGCATGGATCTCGCCCTTTTTGAGCTGAAGCGTAATGTTGTCGTTGGCGATAATACCGGGGAATCGTTTGGTGATGTTGAGCATCTCAATGGCATACGGTGATCCCAAGATGTTTCGCCCTCCTTCCGTTTTGATGGCCCGCCGCGTTGGGGATGTGCGGGGACGGAAACCATGAATATCTTACAGTATACTATACCCGCTTCCATAAAGCAAAGTCAATTTGGCAAAATCGTATGATTTTTTCGTTTTTCGGCAAAAAAAGAGAGACGGGCGGCTGCCCGTCTCTCCGTATGTACTTGCGATAAAGCGCTTAGCCCTTGATGGAGCCCTGATCGTCGACCGTGATGACGGTGGCGAAGTCGGCAGCACTAACATCGCTGCTGGTGTTGTTGCTGACGGTGATCTTGCCGTCGAACATATCCTTCACCATGGCCTTATAGTCGTCCTGCGTGAAGCTGTCGGACCACTGGGTGCCGTCGCCCATGGGGATCTGGACGTAGTTCGCCTCGGGATCGGTGCCGGAAACGAGGCCGAGCGTTGCGATCTTGCCGACATACTTGTCCCAGTTGCCGTTGACGATAACGTCGGTGAGGGTGTCGTAGGTCGCGGGATAGAGGCCCTTCATGGCGGAGGTGACGGTCATGCCGTCCACGCCGGCATACTTGGCGATGACACCCGCCTGATCGACGTCAACGCCGATGACCTTGGCGCCCACCTTCTTGGCAGCGTCAACCGCGGAGGTGTAGATGCCGCCGCCGCAGGCGAAGACGACCTCGGTGCCGCCCTGATACCAGGTATCCATCACAGCGGTGATGTCGGCGTCGCCGAAGAACTGGCCGCCGTAGATGTAGTTGACCTTGACATCGGTGAGGCCCAGATCGGCGGCAGCGGCGTCAACGCCCTGCACGAAGCCGTAGCCGTAACGGACGACCGCGGGAACGGACATGCCGCCGAGGAAGCCGAGGTTCTTATAGCCGAGCTTCACAGCCGCGTAACCGGCCATGTAGCCGCACAGCTCTTCCTGATAGACCGCGCAGTAGACATTGCTCATGTCAACGTACTTGTTGAGGTCCCAATTCTCGGGGGTGTAGTCGTAAGTTTCGCCGGCCTTGGCAACGGCGGTCTCAAGCAGATCGCCGGCGGCGACGTCGAGCGCGATGAACTTCACATCGGGGAACTCGGGAGCGGCCTCAACGATGGCGCCGCCGAAGGCATAGCCGGGCATGACGATGACGTTGAAGCCTTCGTCAACGGCCTTTTCGATCATGGCGACACGGTCGGCGGTGTTATCGCCGGCGGGCTTGAAGTAGCTGAACTCGATGCTGTTGTCCTCGGCAAACGCCTTGCAGGCCTCATAGGTGGTCTGGTTGAAGGACTGGTCGGTGATGTCACCGTAGTCGGTGATCATGGCGACCTTGTACTCGACCTTAGTCTGGGGATCGTCGGGCGTATCGGGCGTGTCGGGGGTGGGGTCCTTCTGACCGCAGGCTACGAGCGCGAGGACCATAGCCAGGGAGAGAAGAAGAGCAAAGAACTTCTTCATAGTGCAAACCTTCCTTACAATTTTTTGAAATCATATCATGGACATGACTTCGAGCGTATTATAGCAAGGTTTTTTCAAAAGGGCAAGTCATATTTGCTGAAAAGTGTGAATTTTTGGCAAATCTTTCATGGTTAAGGCGCACAAAAAAGAAAGACCGCATTCGCGGTCTTTCTCGGCTCAGTATTGGAAAATGCTGCCGCCGACGAACTCGCGCACGATGGAGTCGCGCGGGACGTAATCGGTTTTGAGCGGCGGAACGGAGTTGACGACCTCGAAGAGGTCGGTCAGCCCGTGCTCGTCGATGAAGGCGTCGTCAAGCTGGGTGTAGAACTCGGGGATCTCCTTGAGATAGCGCGCGAGGATGCACGGCTCGTAGTCGTGGAAGGTGTCGATGTGGATGCCCGCGTTGGGCTTATTGGGCATGATATAGTTCCGCTCGCCGCGGTCCACGCTCTCGGCGCGCTCGACCGTCTGGCGCAGGGAGTGCCCGCGGCCCTGATAGTCGCGGATCATGCGGCGCGCCACGCGCAGCTGCTCGGGACGGACGATCTTGTCGTGCGTGGTGATGATGCGCGTGCGGGGCGCAACGTAAACGCCGGTCGCCATGTCGCGCACGCGGTCGAAGATCAGCGGGTTGAGCATGTGGATGCCCTCGGCGATGATAACGGCGTCGCGGTCGCCCTGCATCCTGAACCAGCTGCCGGTGGTGCCGCTCTTGAAATCATAGATGGGCAGCTCGACCTCCTCGCCGTCGGACAGGCGGTGGATGCAGTCGATGAGCAGGTCGCGGTTCACGCACAGGGGGGATTCCCAGTCCGTCAGCTCCGGCGGACGGTCGGCGAGCGGCAGGAAGAAATTATCCATGCTCAGCAGGCACACCTTCACGCCGAGGTTTTCCAGATACGCCTTCAGGCGCATGGCGGTGGTGGTCTTGCCGCTGCCGCTCGGGCCGGTCAGGCAGACGAGCGGCTTTTTGCTCTTGTTCATCAGGATGCTCGCCGCGGCGGCGCTGATCTTGTCGTGAAAGACCTCCTCGCAGCGCAGGACAAAGCGCGTGTCGTCGCGCATGGCCTCGGTGATGTTTTCAATGTCGATGACTCGCATGGGGAAAACGCTCCTTATTCTTTGTTCTCCATCTTGACCGCGACCTCGAGCGCGATCTTCATCATGTTGGTGAAGGTGGTCTGCCGCTCGTCGGCGGAAAGCTCCTTGCCGGTGACGAGGTTATCGGAGATGGAGCAGATGGCAAGCGCGCGCTTGCCGGCGTAGGCGGCGGTGCAGTAGAGACCGGCGGCCTCCATCTCGACTGCGAGAATGCCCATCTTGCCGAAGCGGGCGTTGCGGCCCGCCGCGTCATAGAAGGTGTCGGAGGAATAGAGGTTTCCGACGGGCATCTTCACGCCCAGCTCGTTCGCGCTCTCGACTGCGGCGGCGAGCAGGTCATAATTGCAGATGGGAGCGTAGGTGGCGCCCAGCTCATACTGGTCGGCAAAGCTGGAGTTGGTGCAGGCACCCATGCCGGCACACACGCTGCCGAGCTCCATGTCCGCGCGCATCGCGCCCGCAGAGCCGACGCGGATGATGTTCTCCACGCCGTAGTGGGTGTAGAGCTCGTTGGAATAGATGGCGATGGACGGGATACCCATGCCGCTCGCCATCACGCTCACGCGCACGCCCTTGTAGGTGCCGGTGTAGCCCTGTACACCGCGGACGTTGTTGACAAGCTGCGGATTTTCCAGAAAGGTCTCCGCGATGAACTTCGCGCGGAGGGGGTCGCCGGGCATGAGCACGGTCTTGGCGAAATCGCCGTTTTGGGCATTGTTGTGAGGGGTTGACATGGCTTATTCTCCTTTCTCCATCGCCTTGACGGCCTTGACGATGCGGCTGGTGCCGAGACGGTCCGCGCCGAGCTTGAGGAAGTCCTCCGCGTCCTGCAAATTGGCGATGCCGCCGGCGGCCTTGATCTTCTTGCCGTTCGTCATGTGCGCCGCCATGAGCGCTACGTCCTCACGCGTCGCGCCGCCCCCGCCGAAGCCGGTGGAGGTCTTGATATAGTCCGCCGCGGAGTTGGACACGACCTCGCAGAGCTTGATCTTCTCCTCGTCCGTGAGCATACAGGTCTCGATGATGACCTTGAGGATGTTGCCGTGGCAGGAGATCTTTACGGAATTGATCTCCTGCAAGATTTTATCGTACTGGCCTTCCTTGACCCAGCCGAGGTTGATGACCATGTCGATCTCGGTCGCGCCGTCGGCTACGGCGGACTCGGCCTCCATGCACTTGATGCCGCTGGGAACGTAGCCGTTGGGGAAGCCGATGACCGTGCACACGGGCAACTGACCGAAGCCGTAGTGCTGCTGCTCGGCGATGTAGTGCGCGGCGTGGGCGACGTAGGTCTGCGGGATGCAGACGCTCGCGCAGCCGTACTTGATGCCGTCGTCGCAGATCTGGCGGATCTCCTCCCAGGTGGCGGTGGGGGCGAGCAGGGTATGGTCAACGTGACGGAGAATTTCTTTCACATCCATAGTATATGATATCCTTTCCAAGAAAAATAGATTCCGCAAAGGGGAATGATCTCCTGTTTATCAGTGTAGCACAGTGACTGCAAAAAAGCAAGCGCACCGCATTCGGTCACATGACCGCGTGTGTCGGGCCGCACGGTGCAGGGAGATAAGAAGGCGGTCCTTATGGGCGCAGAAGAAAAAGGAGACCTCAAAAGAGGTCCCCTTATTTTCAGAAGTCGGCAGGCGCTTCTCAGCACTTCTCGAACACGGTGGCAACGCCCTGGCCGCCGCCGATGCAGAGGGTGGCAAGACCCTTCTTGGCCTCGGGACGCTTGAGCATCTCGTGCAGGAGGGTGACGATGATGCGCGCGCCGGAGCAGCCGACGGGGTGACCGATGGAGATGGCGCCGCCGTTGACGTTGACCTTGCTCATGTCGAAGTGCAGCTCACGCGCGACGGCGATGGACTGCGCGGCGAAGGCTTCGTTGGCCTCGACGAGGTCGATGTCGTCGATGGTCACGCCGGCCTTGGCCATGGCCTGACGGGAGGCGGGAACGGGACCGACGCCCATGATCTTGGGATCGACGCCGCCCTGGCCCCAGCCGATGAGCTTCGCCATGGGCTTGAGGTTATACTTCTTGACGGCCTCGCCGGAGGCGAGAACGATGGCGGCAGCGCCGTCGTTGATGCCGGAGGCGTTGCCGGCGGTCACGCGCTGAACGTGCTTGCGGGTATCCGCCTCATGGATCTCGGTGGGCTGGAAGGTGTGGACGACCTGGTCCTCAACGCCCTCGGGACCGACCGGGAACGCGCCCTTGAGCTTGGCAAGGCCCTCGGGCGTGGAGCCGGCGCGGGGGAACTCATCCTTCTTGAACTCGACGATCTCCTTCTTGACCTTGACAGGAACGGGAACGATCTCGGCATCAAAGCGGCCGGAAGCCTGCGCGGCCTCGGTCTTCTGCTGGGAGGCAGCGCCAAAGGCGTCAAGCTCCTCGCGGGTGATGCCCCAAACGTCGCAGATGTTCTCGGCGGTGGTGCCCATGTGGTAGTTGTTGAACGCATCCCACAGGCCGTCCTTGATCATGGTGTCGACGAGCTTCTTGTCGCCCATGCGGGCGCCCCAGCGGGCGTCGGTAGAGGCATAGGGAGCGGCGCTCATGTTCTCGGTACCGCCGCAGACGATGATGTCGGCGTCGCCGGCGAGGATGGCGCGGCCGGCCTCGATGACGGACTTCATGCCGGAGCCGCAGACCATGCCGACGGTGTAGGCGGGAACGGAGTAGGGCAGGCCCGCGCCCACGCCGACCTGACGGGCGACGTTCTGACCGAGGCCGGAGGTCAGGATGCAGCCGAACATCAGCTCATCGACGTTCTCGGGAGCGACGTTGGCACGCTTGAGGGCTTCCTTGACAACGATGGCGCCCAGCTCGGCGGCGGGGGTATTCTTCAGGGAACCGCCAAAGGAGCCGACCGCGGTACGGCAGCAATTCACGACATAGAGTTCTTTCATGGGATATCTCCTTTTTCATAAAAATTTTGGTATTCCGCAGAGGGAATCATTTTCGTCTTGATTATACAACAGGCGCGTATGAAAAATCAACTGCAAAATTTCATTTTCCCACGCAAAAATTGACGCTTTTCCTGCATTTTGTTAAATTATTAACAGTTTTGCAGCATTTCCTGCGTCTTTCTCAGCTTTCGGCTGCTTCCCGCCCGTTTTCCGTCGCGGTGTCGTCTGCCGTATCGCCGTCCGCGTCGGTATCCATCAGCAGCGAGAAGGCGTCATAAATATCGACGAGGTCCAGCGCCTCGACCGCCGGGTTCATCTCCACCGCGGCGTCCTCGATGCGGCTCGCGAGCAGATCACTGAAATAGGTCTCGCGCACCGCGTCCACAGCCTTCGCCTCATCGAGCGGCTTGCGGAGAATGATGTGGTAGCCGTAGTAGCTCTCCACGATCTCGCTGACCTCGCCCTCGCCGAGCGCGGCGGCAGCACTCTCAAACTCCTCGACCATCTGGCCGGAGCCGAAGGTGTAGCCCTCAGGGTTGCCCGCGCGGCCGGAGTCCTCGCTGTACTCGTCGGCAAGCTCGGTGAAGTAACCAATCAGATCGTCGCCCGTGTAAGCGTCCAGCTTGGCCTTGAGCTCCTCTGCCAGCGCCTTCTTCTCCGCCTTGGTCTCGTCGTCCAGTTCCTGATAGGTGGACATATCGCGCGTGAGCAGCAGAATGTGGTCGGCAGTCATGTAGCCCTGCTTGGCGGCATAGGCGATCAGCTGCTCGTCGGTAGCATAGAGGCTGCTGCCCTCGGTCGCCGCCAGCTCTTCGAGAGCACTGTAAAGATAGTCCGAGCGGCACATCCGGTCATAGGTCTCCTCGCTCAGACCCAGCTTGGCGAGCTCGGCGCGGTAGCTCTCCTCGCCGCCGAGGCTCTCGACGGTCTCCGCGCGTTCGGTCTCCAGCTCGCTGAGCGCAGCTTCGTCAAGGATGACGTTGTTCTCCTGCGCCAGCTTCTCGATGACGGCAAAGCTCTTCGTGTTCTCTAAAATGCTGTCCTTCGTCACGTCAAGCACCGTTTCGCCCTCCTGCAGCTCCATGCTCCAGTCAAGGTCCATGCCGTACATATTCATGTAGCTTTCCATGTAGGAGGCGGCATAGCAGAGGTTGTAAAAATACATATCCATCGGCACGTCGATACCGTCCACCCTCATCGCGACAGCGTCGGGAGCGATACCGGTCAGCTGATAGCAGACGCCCTCCTCGACCTTGCCCGCGTCAAAGCGGTCCTTGCCGCCGCAGGCGGCCAGCGAGACAAGCAGCGCCAGCGAAAGCGCCGCAGCCAAAATACGTTTCATCTTCGTTTCCTCTTTCTTCTGAGTTTTGTGGTATCGCACCCCGCCGCAGGGCGTGGCGCTGCGGGTTCAGGCGCCCTCTGCGGGCGCGATGCTCTCGACCAGCTCGAGCGCTGCAGGAAGCGGCTTCTCGCCCCCCTCGAGCCGCAGCGCAAGCTTCGGCTCGATGCCGGCGGAGAGCGTCAGCCGGCGCTTGTTCTTCCCCATCGTGCAAACGCGCATCACCGCCTCGACCGGCATCTCGCCGCCGAAGGTAAAGGTGATCGTGTCGCCGCGCTGGGAAATGTCGCGGATGCCCGCCGCGCACGCCTCACCGCGCAGCATGGCGACGTCGAGCAGAGCGAGCGTGCTCGCCGGCGGCTCGCCGTAGCGGTCAAGCATCTCGTCGAGCAGGTCCTGCGATTCCTCGCGCGTTCGCACCGCCGCGATGCGGCGGTAAATATCCATGCGCTGCTCGGGAGAGGGAATGTAGCTCTCCGGCAGGTTGGCCGAAACGGTCAGGTCCGCCGAGCAGTCCGTGCGGCTCGCCTTCTTCTCGCCGCGCTCCTCGAGCACGGCCTCCTCCAAAAGCTGCAGGTACATATCGTAGCCCACGCTCATCATATAGCCCGACTGCTCGGGGCCGAGCAGGTTGCCCGCGCCGCGGATCTCGAGGTCGCGCATCGCGATGCGGAAGCCCGAGCCGAACTCCGCGTATTCGCGGATGGCGGTCAGGCGCTTGGCGGCGACCTCGGTGAGGATCTTGCCCGGGCGGTAGGTCATATAGGCGTAGGCGCGGCGCGCGCTGCGCCCGATGCGCCCGCGAATTTGATGGAGCTGCGCAAGGCCGAGGCGATCGGCGTCCTCAATGACAAGGGTGTTGACATTCGGAATGTCGATGCCCGTTTCGATGATGGTGGTGCAGACCAGGATCTGCGCCTCGCCGTCGGAAAACTGCTGCATCACATGGCTCAGGCCCTTTTCGTCCAGCTTGCCGTGCGCGACCGCAATGCTGACCTCCTCGCCGAGGAGCTTTTTGAGCTGCGCGGCACAGCGGTCGATGGTCTCCACACGGTTGTGCAGGTAGTAGACCTGCCCGCCGCGCGAAAGCTCGCGCCGGATGGCTTCGGCGATCACGCCCCAATCGTGCTCGAGTACATAGGTCTGCACCGGCTGACGGTCCTGCGGCGGCATCTCGATGGTAGACATATCGCGGATGCCCGACAGCGCCATGTTCAGTGTGCGCGGAATGGGCGTCGCGGAGAGCGTGAGCGTGTCCACCTGCTTGGAAAGCTCCTTGAGCTTTTCCTTGTGCGTCACGCCGAAGCGCTGCTCCTCGTCGATGACGAGCAATCCGAGGTCCTTGAAGTGCAGTCCCTTTTGCAGCAGCGAGTGCGTGCCGATGAGCAGGTCGATCTTCCCCTCCGCCGCGCTTTGCAAAATCTTTTTCTTCTGCGCCGGCGTCTTGAAGCGCGAGAGCACCTCGATCGTCACCGGAAAGCTGCGGAAGCGGTTGATGGCGGTGGCGTAATGCTGCTGCGCCAGCACGGTGGTCGGCACCAGGATCGCCGCCTGCTTGCCGTCGAGCACGCATTTCATCACCGCGCGCAGCGCGACCTCCGTTTTGCCGTAGCCCACATCGCCGCAGAGCAGGCGATCCATCGGGCGCGAGCGCTCCATGTCGCTCTTGATCTCCGCGATGGCGCGAAGCTGATCGTCCGTCTCCTCATAGTCGAAGGCGTCCTCAAACTCGCGCTGCCAGGTGGAGTCCGGCGAAAAGGCGAAGCCGGGGCGGCGCTGCCGTTCGGCGTAGAGCTTGATAAGCCCCTTGGCAAGATCCTTCGCCGCGGCCTTGGCGCGGGATTTGGCCTTCGTCCAGTCCGTGCCGCCGAGCTTGTTCAGCTTGACGTGCTCGCCCTCCTCCCCGCCGCCGTGGCTGCCGATGTACTTCGACACCATATCGAGCTGCGTCGCGGGAACGTACAGGCTGTCGCTGCCGGCGTAGGCGATCTTGATATAATCCTTGTCCGCGCCGTCCACGCGGATGCGCTCCATGCCGACAAAGCGGCCGATGCCGTGGCGCTGGTGAACGACGAGGTCGCCCGGCGTCAGGTCGGTGTAGGAGCGGAGCTTCTGACGGCTCGAATCCTTTTTCTGCCGCACCGCGCGCGGCGCTTTGCCGCTGACCGGCGCAAGAAGCTGCCCCTCGGTCAGAATGACAAGGCGGAGCTGCGGGTATTCGCAGCCCGCGCTCAGCGCGCCGAGGCCGATGACGGTCTCGCCCGCGGCGGGCAGCGTCTGATCGGAGAGATCGAGCCGTGCGCGCACGCCGCGCTCCTCCAGAAGGCGGTGAAAATTCCTCGCGCGCGTTTCGTTGCCGCAGAGCACCAGCACGCCGCTGCCCGCGGCAAGATAGTGCTCCATGTCCGCGGCGGCGGTCTCAAGGCTGCCGCCGTAGGACGGCAGCTGCCGCGCGTTGATGCTGAGCATCGCCCGCGGCAGGGCCAGATAGCGCGAGGTCGGCAGGCTGTCGCACAGGAGCAGCGGGAAGCTGCCCCGCAGCCGCCGCGTCAGGTCCTCAAGCTCGACCGCGAGCGAGGCGAACTGCCCCGCGAGCACGCCCTCCTCCAGCAGGATCTTCAGGTCCTCGCCCCATTCAAAGGCGCAGCCCTTCGCGCGCTCCATGACGCGGCTGCCCTCGCAGACGAGCACGATGCTCCCCTCCGGCAGATAGTCCGCCGCGCAGACGGCGGTCGGGTAGGCGGCGGCAAGGTAGCGGTCCATGCCGCCGAGCGGCAGGCCCTCGCGCAGGCGGTCCATATCCGCGCGGATCGCTGCGGCGGTCTTTTCCGTGGTCACCTTTTTTGCCAGCTGCGCCGCGGCGTGCTCCATACGCGCGAGCATCGCGTCCCGTCCGCCCTCGGCGGCAAAGGGCAGCACCTCGGCGGCGGGCAGAACAGTCAGCTCCTCAAGGTTTTTCGTGCGGCGCTGCGTGGCGACGTCAAACTCGCCCATCGCGTCAATCTCGGTATCAAAAAATTCGACGCGCACCGGTGCGCTCATCGGGGAATAGACGTCTAAAATGCCGCCGCGCACGGCGAACTGCCCCGCGCCCTCGACCTGCTCGCAGCGGACATAGCCCGCGGCGGTCAGGCGTTCGGCGAGCGCGCGCAGATCGTGCTCCTCCCCGAGCCGGAGCGTGAGCACCGCGTCGCGCAGCGCCGTCGGCGGCAGCGTGCGCTGCAGCATACCGTCCACCGTCGCCACGACGATGCCCGTCCTGCCGAACGCCATGCGGCACAGCGCGTCCAGCCGCTCCTGCTCAAAGCTGTGGGAGGCAGAAACGCGGTCGCGCAGCTGCCATTCGCGGGCAAAGAGCGTCACGCACTCCTCCCCTGTCAGGGCGGCGAGATCTGCGGCCATGCGCCGCGCCTCCTGCTCGTCGGCGCAGAGGACGGCGAGGGGACGCTTGGTCTCCTGCCGCAGCGCCGCGCCGAGCATCGCGCGGTGTACGCCGCTCACGCCGCTGACCGCCGCCGGCCCCGTGCCGAAGCGGATGATCTCCTCCAGCTCCCGCAGCTCCGGTAGCGCCATCATTTGCCGGTTCAGCTCCTGCATGAATGTCCCCTCCTTTTTCGCCGCAACGCGCAAAAGGGCGCAGATCGTCCCCGGTCGGACGGTCTGTACCCACACACATCGTTTTCCGTGTTCTCCTGAGATGTCCGAAAAGAACTTCTCCTCCGGCAGTATACTACGCCGGAGGAGAAAAGTAAATAAACGAATGATAAACTTTTCGCGCAGGCGGCTCTGCCGCCCGCCGCGCAGCGTTTTCTCAGTTGAAGCGGTTCTGCGCCTCGGTCACGCCGCGGGAGATGATGCACTCCGCCGCGTCGAGCGCGCGGTCGAGCGCCTCGTCCACGATCTTCCTCTCCTGCGCGGAGAAGCTGCCGATCACCCAGTCCACCATGTCGTAGTCCGGATGGCTCGGCGCGCCGACGCCGACCTTCACGCGCGGGAACACATCGGTGCCGAGGTGGGCGATGATGTTCTTGATGCCGTTGTGCCCGCCGGCGGAGCCCTTGTCGCGGATGCGCAGCTTGCCGAGCGGCAGCGAAACGTCGTCGTAGATAACGAGCACATGGTCGCTCGGGATCTTATAGAACCGCGCCGCCTCGCCCACCGCCTCGCCGGAGAGGTTCATATAGGTCTGCGGCATCATCAACAGCACACGCGCCCCGCCGAATTCGATCAGCTCCGTCAGCGCGCGGAAGCGCAGGCGGTTGCAGCGCAGGCCCTGCTTGTCAATGAGCCGCTCGGCGGCCATGAAGCCGATGTTGTGGCGCGTGTTCTCGTACTGCTTGCCGTAGTTCCCCAGACAGACGAGCAGCCACTCCGCGGGACCGGTGACTTTCTTTCCAAAAAACATGACGATAACCCTCGTATAAAAAAGAGCGGCCTTCCGCCGCTCTTTTTGAAATGCCCTTAGTTGAACAGCTTTGCGATGGAGATCTCCTGATAGGTGCGCTCGATCGCCTCGGCGAACATGGGCGCGACGGTCAGGTACTTGATGCGGGCCTTGGCCAACTCCGCTTCGCCGACGGGAGCGGGAATGGTATCGAGCAGCGCCAGCTCCTCGATGCAGCTCGCCTCAAGGCGCTCAAGCGCGGGGCCGGAGAGAACGCCGTGGCTCGCGCAGGCGTAGACCTTCTTCGCGCCGCCGACTTCAACGACCGCCTTGGCGGCGTTGCAGAGGGAGCCGGCGGTATCGACCATATCGTCGAAGAGGATGCACTCCTTGCCCTCGACATCGCCGATAACATTCATGACCTCGCACTGGTTGGCCTTCTGGCGGCGCTTATCGACGATGGCAAGGTTCATGTGCAGCTTCTGGGCAAAGGTGCGGGCGCGGGCAACGGAGCCGACGTCGGGGCTGACGACGACCATATCCTCGCAATGCGCGCCGAACTTCTTGGCGTAGTAATCAACGAAGATGGGGTTGCCGAACAGGTTATCCACGGGAATGTCGAAGAAGCCCTGGATCTGGTTGGCGTGCAGGTCCATGGTCAGCACGCGGTCAACGCCCGCGGCGACGAGCATATTGGCAACGAGCTTGGCGGAGATGGGATCGCGGCTCTTGGCCTTGCGGTCCTGACGGGCATAGCCGAAGTAGGGCATGACCGCGGTGATGCGGCCCGCGCTGGCGCGGCGGCACGCGTCGACCATGATGAGCAGCTCCATGAGGCTGTCGTTGACGGGCTTGCAGGTGGACTGGATGAGGAACACGTCGCTGCCGCGCACGGTCTCATACAGAGAGACGGAGGCCTCGCCGTCCGCGAAGCTCTTGACCTCGCTCTCGCCGAGCTTGGTGCCGATGATCTTGCAGATGTCCGCTGCGAGCTTGGGGTTGGCGTTGCCGGTGAAGATCTTGATGTCCTTGCCGTGAGAAATCATTGTTTCCACTCTCCCTTGGTAATTTTTTTATGTAAAAGTTTTTACTTTTCCTTCTTGCCGAGCAGGGCGCGGCGGCGGGCCGCCCACCCCTCCTTGACCGTCTGCTTCATGCGGGCGAGCGCCAGCGCGTCGGCGGGCACGTCGTCCGTAATGGTGGAGCCGGCGGCGATGTAGCTGCCCTCGCCCACCTTGACCGGCGCGACCAGATTGGTGTTGCAGCCGATGAAGCTGTCGTCCCCGATGGTGCAGCGGTATTTTTTGAAGCCGTCATAATTCGTCGTGACCGTGCCGCAGCCGAAATTCACGCGCTCGCCGCAGTCGCTGTCGCCGACGTAGGTGAGGTGCGAGATCTTCGTGCCGTTACCGATGACGGAGTTCTTGATCTCCACAAAGTCGCCGACCTTGACGTGGTCGCCGATGGTCGAATTGGGCCGCACATAGGCGAACGGTCCCACGGTCGTATGGCTGCCGATGGAGCTCTCGTTCGTCTGCGAGGCGTTGATCTCCGTAAAGTCGCCCACGGTGCAGTCGCGCACCATGGCGTTCGGGCCGATCGTGCAGTGCTCGCCGATGACCGTCTCGCCGCGCAGGATGGTCCCGGGCAGGAGCGTCGTTCCCGCACCGATCTTCACACGCGGGTCGATGTAGACGCTGTTCGTGTCCATAACGATCACGCCGTTCGCCAGATGCTTTTCCATGATCTTCTGGCGGCACATCGGCTGCGCGGCGCGCAGCTCCTCGGTGTCGCCCACCGGCAGGAAGCCCTTGGAGATCTCACAGCCCTTGGGGAACGCGGCAAACGCGCCGTGCTCGCGCAGCACGTCGCAGCAGGCGTCCGCCGGAGCGGAATACACCGCGCCGCCGGAGAACACGCCCACCGGCAGCACCACGCCGTTGACGATCAGAATGCTGCCCGTTTCGCCCTCAAGGAGCTTCAAAAGCTCCTCCGCGTGCTTCGCGCCGTCAACAAAGGTGACGTCCGCGTCCTTGGGCAGATAAGGCTTCATCTGCTCCTGCGCGGAAACGTCGGAAACAATAAAAAGCCGCTCAATGCCGCGCCCGCACAGCTCCGCGCACATCCACGTCAGGACGGGGCAGAACAAAATGGGCTGCAGCATCAGCGGCGTCTTCTCTTCGGTACAGGCGATGTTGTCCGGCATGAAAAGCACGGCGATCTTCTGGTCCATCGGATAGTCCCCTCCTTTGCATCCGCTTCTATTTTTATCTGTATTATACCAAACCTTTTTGAAAAATCCACCTTTTCCTGCAATTTTCCCAAAAAGTTTTTCATGCTCTGCATGAATTCATGCAATGCGCAAAATAATGTTAAAGAAAGTGAGTTTTATGGTTGATTTCGTAAACTTTAAGAGGTATAATAAGCAGACTTTCGGAAAAAGGTGGGATGGTTCCGTGCTGAATATCGTGCTCGTTGAGCCGGAGATCCCGCAGAATTGCGGCAACATCGCACGCACCTGCGCCGCGACCGGTTCGCAGCTGCACCTCGTCAAGCCGCTCGGTTTCGACATTTCCGACCGCGCCGTCAAGCGCGCGGGGCTGGACTACTGGCATCTGGTCGAGGTCAGCACCTACGAAAACCTCGCCGACCTCTTTGAACAGCACCCCGAGGCCGCCGCGGACTGCTGGCTCGCCACGACCAAGGCGCCGCAGGACTACTGCGAGGCGGAATTTCACGATGGCTGCTGGCTCTTCTTCGGCAAGGAGACCGCCGGTCTGCCCGAGGACTTCCGTCTGGCGCATTATGAACGCTGCATCCGCCTTCCCATGCGCGCCGAGGCGCGCAGCCTGAACCTGAGCAATTCCGTCGCCATTCTGACCTACGAGGCTCTCAAGCAGCTCGGCTTCCCCGGGCTCAAGGGCACCGGCGAGATGGCGGAGCAACTGGACTGATCCGTAAACATTCACATAGAAGGAGCGTCATCATGAACTACAACAAGAAGACTGTGTACGACATCGACGTGGCGGGCAAGAAGGTCCTGCTGCGCTGCGACTTCAACGTCCCCCAGGACAAGGCCACCGGCGCGATCACCTCGGATAAGCGCATCGTCGCCGCTCTGCCGACCATCCGCTACCTGCTCGGGCAGGGCGCGGCGGTCATCGCCTGCTCGCACCTCGGCAAGCCCGAGCCGAGCTTTGAAAAATGGGTGAAGAAGCAGACGGAAAAGGGCAAGGACCCCGCCGAGCTGACGGAGGAAAAGTGGCAGAAGTCCTTAAAGAAGCTCACCCTCGCCCCCGTTGCCGAGCGTCTTTCCGAGCTCCTCGGCAAGCCGGTCGTCTTCGCGCATGACGTCGTCGGTCCCGACGCCAAGGCCAAGGCCGCGGCGCTCAAGGGCGGCGAGATCATGCTGCTCGAGAACACCCGCTTTGAAAAGGGCGAAACCAAGAACGATCCGGCGCTTGCCAAGGAGCTTGCCTCCATGGCCGAGGTCTACGTCTCCGACGCCTTTGGCTCCGTCCACCGCGCGCACGCCTCCACCGCCGGCGTGGCGGCGTACCTCCCCGCCGTCTCCGGCCTGCTGGTCGCCAAGGAGCTGGAGGTCATGGGCAAGGCGCTCGACGATCCCAAGCGTCCGTTCGTCGCGGTGCTCGGCGGCGCAAAGGTCAGCGATAAGATCGCCGTTATCAACAATCTGCTCGAAAAGGCCGACACCGTCATCATCGGCGGCGGCATGGCCTACACCTTCGCCAAGGCGCAGGGCGGCGAGATCGGCAAATCCCTGCTCGAGGCGGACAAGTGCGCCTACGCGCTCGAGATGATCGAGAAGGCCAAGGCAAAGGGCGTCAAGCTCCTGCTGCCGGTGGATACCGTGGCGGCGAAGGAGTTCGCCGCCGACGCCGAGCCGGTCGTGGTGGACGCGATGCACATTCCCGCCGACATGATGGGCATGGACATCGGTCCCAAGACCATTGAGCTTTTCTGCGCGGCGACGCGCGGCGCGGGTACCATCGTCTGGAACGGCCCCATGGGCGTTTTCGAGTTCCCCGCCTTTGCCAACGGCACTAAGGCCATGGCCAAGGCGCTCGCCGAGAGCGGCGCCGTGACCATCATCGGCGGCGGCGACAGCGCGGCGGCCGCCGAGCAGCTCGGCTTCGCCGACAAGATCACGCACATCTCCACCGGCGGCGGCGCGTCGCTTGAGTTCCTGGAGGGCAAGGAGCTGCCGGGCGTCGCCTGCCTGCTGGATAAGTAATAACATCGTTCTGCCCGCGCAGCGACGCGACCGAGCGTCAGCGCAGGGAGCCGCGCGTCAGCGCGCGTTCCGATCAGGGGCATCCCCACGGGGGATGCTGCCGGGCGTCGCCTGCCTGTTGGATAAGTAAGATTTTCAGAAAACATTTTTATATATTTAGGAGAGCATTTACCATGAATCGCAGATATCGCAAAACCATCATTGCCGGAAACTGGAAAATGAACAAGACCGCCACCGAGGCCAAAAAGTTTGCGGACGATTTCAAGGCTCTGCTGCCCAAGACCAAGTGGTGCGACGTGGTCGTGTGCGTGCCGAGCGTGGACATTTCCGCCGCCGTGCGCGCCTTTAAGGACAGCCGCGTGGCCGTCGGCGCACAGAATCTTTTCTATGAGGATCACGGTGCTTACACCGGCGAAGTCAGCGCCGCCATGCTGTGCGACCTCGGCGTGAAGTACGTCATCGTCGGCCACAGCGAGCGCCGCGCCATGTTCGGCGAGACCGATGCCATCGTCAACAAGAAGGTCCACGCCGCGCTGAATGCCGGCCTCAACCCCATTATCTGCGTGGGCGAGAGCCTTGACCAGCGCGAGATGGGCGTGACGATGGAGCTTATCGCCCTGCAGGTCAAGTCCGCGCTCGCGGGCGTGGCCGCGGAGAATATCCGCCGCTGCGTCATCGCCTACGAGCCCATCTGGGCCATCGGCACCGGCAAGACCGCCACCGGCGAGCAGGCCGCCGAGGTCTGCGGCTTCATCCGCGCCACCATCCGCGCCATGTACGGCGCGCGCATCGCCCGCTCCGTCACCATTCAGTACGGCGGCTCGATGAATCCCGCCAACGCTGCCGAGCTGCTCGGCCACGAGGACATTGACGGCGGTCTGATCGGCGGCGCGTCCCTCGACGCCGGCAAGTTCATGGACATCGTCAACGCAGCCAATCAGGGCTGAGCGAAAGGAGTCCTTGCGATGAATAAAACCCCCACCACCCTTATCATTATGGACGGCTTCGGTCTGAGCGATGAGGTCAAGGGCAACGCCGTGCGCGGCGCAAACACGCCCGTGCTCGACCATCTGAACGGCGAGTACGCGCATACGCAGCTCTCCGCCTCCGGTCTGGACGTGGGCCTGCCCGCCGGTCAGATGGGCAACAGCGAGGTCGGCCACACCAACATCGGCGGCGGCCGCGTGGTCTTTCAGGACCTGCCGCGCATCTCCCGCGCCATTGAGGACGGCACCTTCTTTGAAAATCCCGCCTACAACGCCGCGATGGACGCCTGTCTGGAAAAGGGCACGGCGCTGCACCTCTACGGACTGCTCTCCAACGGCGGCGTACACTCCACCGTGGAGCACGTCTGGGCGCTTTTGAAGATGGCCGGCATCAAGGGCCTCAAGCGCGTGTACCTGCACTGCTTCCTCGACGGGCGCGACGTCTCCCCCACCTCCGGCGCGGACTTCGTCGCCGAGGCGCAGAAAAAGTGCGCCGAGCTCGGCGTCGGCAAGATCGCGACCGTCATGGGCCGCTACTACGCCATGGACCGCGACAAGCGCTGGGACCGTCTTGAGCGCGCCTACGACGCGATGGTCTACGGCGAGGGCATCCAGAATCCCGATCCCGTCGCCGCCATCCGGGAATCCTATCAGAATGGCGTGACCGATGAATTTGTGGAGCCCGTCGTCTGCGACAAGGAGGGCACCATCTCCGACAACGACGCCATCATCTTCTTCAACTACCGCCCCGACCGCGCCCGCGAGATCACCCGCGCGTTCGTCGATCCCGCGTTCGACGGCTTCCAGCGCGAGTATTTCCCCGTCACCTACGTCTGCAACACCGAGTACGACGCCACGATGCCGAACGTGCTCGTCGCGTTCCCGCGCATCATGATCCATAACGGCCTCGGCGAATACCTCAGCAAGCTCGGCCTGACGCAGCTGCGCATCGCGGAGACCGAGAAGTACGCCCATGTCACGTTCTTCTTCAACGGCGGCGTTGAAGCGCCCTACCCCGGCGAGGACCGCGTGCTCGTCGCCTCTCCCAAGGTCGCGACCTACGACCTCCAGCCCGAGATGAGCGCCTACGAGGTCACGGAAAAGTGCGTCGAGCGCATTGAGTCCGGCGCGTATGACGTCATCATCCTCAACTTTGCCAACTGCGACATGGTCGGTCACACCGGCAACTACGACGCCGCCGTCAAGGCCGTCGAGACCGTGGATGAGTGCGTCGGCAGGGTCGTGGACGCGACGCTCAAGATGGGCGGCATCGCCATGATCACCGCCGACCACGGCAACGCCGAGCAGATGCTGCAAAGCGACGGCGTGAGTCCCATGACCGCGCACACCACGAATCCCGTGCCCTTTATCCTCTGCGGCGCGGGCAACGAGCTGCGTGAGGGCCGCCTTGCCGACATCGCCCCCACCATTCTCGACGTGATGGGGCTCGAAAAGCCCGAGGAGATGGACGGTCAGAGCCTTATCCTCCGCTGAGCGCATAAGTCTTCTCAAAATCAGCCATACTTCGGTATGGCTGATTTTTTATTTTTCAGGAGGTCATGCGATGAACCGTTCCATCGTACACATTCACGCTCGCGAGATCCTGGATTCCCGCGGCAACCCCACGCTGGAAACGCAGGTAAGGCTGGAGGACGGCTCGCTCGGCGTCGCCGCCGTGCCGTCCGGTGCCTCGACCGGCGCGCACGAGGCCGTCGAGCTGCGCGACGGCGACCGTGTGCGCTACGGCGGCAAGGGCGTCCTGCACGCGCAGGCGCACGTCAACAACGAGATATTCGATCTGCTGCGGGGCTTCGACGCGCGGCAGCAGGGCCCGCTCGATCAGGCCATGCGCGAGCTGGACGGCACGGAAAACAAATCGAGGCTCGGCGCAAACGCCATCCTCTCCGTCTCGCTCGCGGCGGCCCGCGCCGCGGCGGCGAGCGAGGGACAGCCTCTCTGGCGGTATCTCGGCGGTCAGAGCGCCTGCACGCTCCCTGTGCCGCTGATGAACGTGCTCAACGGCGGCGCACACGCGGGCAACCCGCTCGACATTCAGGAATTCATGCTCGTCCCCGTCGGCGCGGACACCTTCCGCGACGCGCTGCGCATGGGCGCGGAAATTTATCATGCGCTCGGCTCGCTCGTCGATCATTGCGGCGTGGGCGACGAGGGTGGCTACGCCCCCTCGCTTGCAAGCCACGAGGAGGCGCTCGACCTGCTCTGCCGCGCCATTGAGACGGCGGGCTATCGCCCCGGCGCGGACGTGTACCTCGCGCTCGACGCCGCCGTTTCCGCGTGGTACGACGCAGGCTCCGACCGCTACCGGCTGCCAAAAAGCGGCAAAACACTTACGCGCGAGGAGCTGCCGGCCTATTGGCAGGAGCTTGCGCGGCGCTATCCGCTTCTCTCGCTCGAGGACGGCATGGGCGAGGACGACGAAGCGGGCTGGCAGGCGCTGAGCGGTTCCCTTGGTGAAAGGATGCAGCTCGTCGGCGACGACCTCTTTGTCACGAACCCCGCGCGCATCGCCCGCGGGGTGGAGCAAAAGCTCGCCAACGCCGTACTCATCAAGCCGAATCAGATCGGCACGCTCACGGAGACCATCGAGGCCGTCCGCGCGGCACAGGCCGCAGGCTGGTCCGCGATCCTATCCCACCGCTCCGGCGAAACGGAGGACAGCACCATCGCCGACCTCGCGGTCGCGCTCGGCTGCGCGCAGATCAAGGCCGGCGCTCCCTGCCGCGGCGAGCGCACGGCAAAGTACAACCGTCTGCTCGCCATTGAACAGGCGCTCGGCGGGAACGCCCGCTACGCGGGCCGCGCGGCCTTCACGGTATTGCCTTAAAATTTCCCGAGAAATATGGTTTAGAAAAGGCTCCGACGGCGCACAATACCGTCAGAGCCTCTTCTATTTCGCAGCGCCCGCCACGCGGGCAGAAAGGACACGCTTATGAATGAACCGAAACGCCGCGCCGCGCGGCATTCCCTGACCGGGACGGGCTTATACATAGCCCTGTTCCTCGGATTGACGGCACTCGCCGTCACGGGCTATTGGATGCTGCTCCCCTCTTCCACTGACAAAACACCGACCAATGTGACCGAGCCGCCGGTCACGACTCCCATCACCGCAGAGCCGGTCACCCCGGACGTTCCCGAGGTCAAGCCGGAGGAGCCGGCCGAGCCGGTGCAGTCCGTTGTGGAGGTCACGGTCTCGGAAAAGGAGCCGGAGGTCACCGAGCCGGTCACGCCCGTCGCGCCGCGGCTCATTGTCTCTCCCCTGAGCGGTGAGACCGTCGCCGCCTTCAGCATGGACGAGCTCGCTTACAGCGAAACGCTCGCCGACTGGCGCACACACGACGGCATCGACATCAAGGCGGACGCCGGCACGCAGGTGCTCGCCGCCAGCTCCGGCACGGTGCTCTCCGTCGCGGACGACGATCTGATGGGCACCACCGTCGTCATCGCGCACGACGGCGGCTACGAGACCACCTACTCCAACCTTCAGAGCGTCCCGACCGTCGCGCCGGAGCAGTACGTCTCCGCCGGACAGGTCATCGGCGCGGTCGGCACGACCTCGCTCGCTGAGGCTTCCATGTCGCCGCACCTGCACTTCTCCGTCACAAAGGACGGCGAGATCATCGACCCGCAGGAATTTCTCAAGTCCTGACAAAAGAGCCGATCCAACGGATCGGCTCTTTTCTTATATTCGCTTATCGGTACGCCGTCAGCTGATCGCTTCACTCAGTCCGCATCGGGCTTCGTAGCCTCCTCAAAGATCGCAACAGCCTCCGCGTTCGGGGCCTCGGTGAATCTCGCCACAAGATAGGCCGCGAGGAAGCTGACGATAAAGCCGGGAACGATCTCATACACACCCGTCGAGGCGGTGAGACCGCTCAGCAGCCAGCCGAGATCCACCACGAAGCCGGACACCACGCCCGCGACCGCGCCCTTGTAGTTGAAGCGCTTCCAGAAGAGGGAGAGCAGAATGGTGGGGCCGAAGGAGGAGCCGAAGGCGCCCCAGGCGTTCTCCACCATGTCCATAATGGCCTGTGCGCCGCTGCCCTTGGAGTTGGCGATGGCAAAGGCGATCAGGGAGAGGACGAGCACCAGCACACGGCCGATGAGCAGCGTTTCCTTCTCGCTCGCACCCTTGCGGAAGAAGGGCTTATAGAGGTCCGCCGTGAAGGAGCTGGAGGCGACGAGCAGCTGAGAATCCGCCGTGGAGATGGACGCGGCGATGATGGCCGCGAGCAGCAGACCGCAGATGCCCGCCGGGAAGAACTTGCGGGACATGGCGATGAAAACGAGCTTTTGGTTGCCGTGGGTGAGCAGCTCCTCGCCCATGATCATGCGCCCGAAATAGGCGATCATAACGGCGGAGAAGAGGGAAATGACGACCCAGATGATGGCCACAATAGAGGACTTCTTGATCATCGAGGGCTTCTCGATGGACATGAAGCGCACAAGGATGTGCGGCATACCGAAGTAACCGAGACCCCAGCCGAGGCCGCTGACAATGTCCTGCCAGCTCGCGTTGAAGATGCCGCCGCCGAAGGCGCACTGCGTCACCGCGCCGGTCGCAGCGTCGGTATACTCATAGACCGTCTCCAGTGCCGTGGGATCAAGCAGCTCGCTGTGGCCGAAATAGACGACGATAGGCACCAGCATCAGCGCCGCCATCATCAGAAGGCCCTGGAAGAAATCCGTCCAGCACACGGCGGCGAAGCCGCCGAAGAAGGTGTAGGCCACGATGATGAGCAGGAAGGCGAACATGGCGATCTTCGGGGAAATATCCGGGAAGAGCGTGGTAAACACGGAGGTGCCCGCCACCAGCGCGGAGGCCACATAGATCGTGTAGGCAAAGAGGAAGATGAGCGCGCACACGAGCTGCAGCGCGCGGGAATCGACCGCGAAGCGGTTCGTCAGGTACTGCGGGAGCGTGATGGAATCGTTCGCCGCCTTGGAGAAGGTGCGCAGCCGCTTGGCGCACAGGATCCAGTTGGCCGCCGTACCGATGGCAAGGCCGATGCCGATCCACATCTGGCCGAAGCCGAAGGCGAGGATCGAGCCGGGCAGGCCCATCAGCAGCCACGCGGACATATCGGACGCCTGCGCGGACAAGGCGGTGACCCAGGGGCCCATGGAGCGTCCGCCGAGGAAGAAGTCCTCCGAATTTTTGTTCGTGCCGTTGAAGTAGAACACCAGCGCCACGCCGAGCAGGATAACAAAGTACGCGATAAATGTTGTGATCTCCCAGTTCATAAGCTTTTGTCCTTCCGTCTTTCTGTTTGAGGCAGATACCTTATGGAAAAGCCGCACGAGGCAAAATAAAACAAGAGAGGCACGACGAATGTCGTGCCTCTCTTGCGCTCCCGATCGGTCCATGATCTGTCTGCCGGCAGCCGCCGGCAGATAAACATACAGCTTTTCACGACAATATCAATTTAATATTAAATGCCAAATGGCGTGATTTGTCAAGGGATGTTCCGGAAAATTGTTGCGTTTCTGCACGCCAGGGCTAAAGCTGCACTCATCCAGCCGCAGTCCGAGCGTGAAGCGGTCCTGACGGGCCGTGAACCGCCGCAGGGCAATGAGGACGATCTGCGAGAGCCGCAGGGGTGTGAGGCTCCCGTGCAGGCGGTGCCAGCCATCGTCCAGTCTGTTCCTGAAACCACATCCGTATTTAGCGTTGGACAAAGCGGATGGCATAGCTACCCTCACGCTTGGAACGGTCGAACCACCGCCTTGGGCACGCAGCAGAGACACCAGGTCGGTATTCTGCGCCCGCGCCTTTTCCTCCGGCGTGAAATAAACAAATTTAGCCATCCTTTTTTCTCCGTATGGATCGATGTGGTCCCTCTTGCCGCCCGAGGGACGCTGTGGTACAATTTCTCTCCGTGATATTCTGTGAGAGAAGGAAGAAGGAAATGAATCAAAAAGAACTCAACGAAATTCGCCGGCGCTTCCGGCTCGATAAAAATAACTTCA
>ERZ857480.20054-NODE-30781-length-49727-cov-40.9621_pt1 | contig 49727 bp, 45 predicted proteins | sample MGYA00519767_ERZ857480 | MGnify/ENA primary metagenome ERZ857480 (study PRJEB31778, sample SAMEA3449210) | human gut metagenome | biome: human gut; feature: human-associated habitat; material: faeces | place: United Kingdom | collected 2010/2012 ...
ATTTTTCAATCCCTCCGAGTGCAACAAGTTGCACCCACCGTCTCACCTGTCGGTTCGGTCGGTGCTTCTGCACTTTGTGCAGAGGTCTCCACCGGAGACCCGCACCCTTTGCAAGGGAGGCAAAAAAAGGTTTGCTTATTTTATTCGGCGCGCTTTAGCCACTTTATCGACAGTCTAAAAGGATATAGCCGAAGCTATATCCTTTTAACTAATTAAAATTTGAATGTTTTACTTTCCCCTGCTTTAAATTCAACTGTTTGCGATTTACCGCCTGCTTTAATATTAAGCTTTTGGTCAATATCCGAAGTAACAGTTACACTTATTGTTTTACCGCCGTCTGCCCACTTAAGTTCAGTTACGGTAGCGCGATTGCGGGTTTTAATTCCTTTAAGCGTTCCGTTTTCAAAACCTGAATTCGGAAGTGCCGGAAGAAATTCAATATCATCATTATGTGAATAAACAAGTGCTTCATTTATAATACCGAGATAGCCTATCGCAAAATCAGTACAATAGCAACTGCCTTGGTCATAATCGTGGTTAGTCATTAGTGAATCATACCTGATTTTATGGTTCATAAGTTTAACGAGGGCATCGGTTAAAGAATCTGAATCTTTTAACCTTGAAGCAATAAGACTGCGGTGAACAAGTGCGTGTGACGCTTCATTTTCACTCTGTCTATTTGCGATTGCCTGCTCGCAGGCTTTCGACAGTTTTTCATTTCCTTGCGTTTCAAAAAGTGGCCATACACCGTAAAGGTGACTTAAATGGCGGTGTTCATTATTTTCATCAAATGAAGTTGTTGCCCATTCTTTAAGAGCGCCTGTTTCATCATAAAGATATGGTGGAAGATTTTTTTCAAGTTCCTGCCATTTAGATGTATCTGCACTTTTATCAACATCGCCCATAACTTTAATAAGCATATTAAGATTATCACGGCAGGCAGAAATATCAATAGCACAGTTAGCATCCGATGGACTGTTATAATTTGATGGGTTATTTTCAGGCGAATAGCTTGGCAAAATGCAATATGTTTCACCGTCATTTAATGATGTTTTGCCCTTTTCATAATGAATAGAACCATCTTTTGCGGTGTAATATTCAGGACTCATCAACTGACTCCAATAATTTGCACTTTTCACCAAAAGCGGATATAAAATATCTTCTTCAAGCCTTAAATATCCACGCTTTTTAATTTCTTTAATTTGGCTTTCTGTTAAGTCTTTTTCAGTAACAGAGAGAACCGATTTAAGTTTTTCAAGGTCAAATTCATCACTTAAAGGAATATTGATATTACCATATGAAAGAAGAGTTTCATAAAGCGGGTTAATCATCCAAGATGTGCCGGCGTTCCAATATCTGAAAGGATAAGGATAGCAGGTTTCGGTGATTACAGCTTTATCACCGTCAGTATTAACCGGTGCCTGAATAGCGTCTTTAAACCCGTGAGTTGCATATGCATTTTCTTCCCAATCAGGAAGTTGACGCAAAATGAAATATGCATAGCCGATAGGACTGCGTGACATATTACTCGTATTCATTGAAGATGTTTGCAAATTAACATTTGCGTCCATTGTATATTTACTGCCCCATCCGGTGCTAAATTCACCTGTCCACATACCGTAAAGTCGGCTTGTGGAATAGCCCGAACAGCAAAGATATGCATATCTTCCGGCATAATATGTACGCTGGGCAAGGGCAGAATTTATTTTCTTTTTACCCTTTTGCGCTTTTAAAAGTGTTTCGTTTGAGTCAAAACTATCATCACCCAACGAAAGTGTAACGCTGTCAAATTGAGGCTGATAAATTTTCAAATGATTATTTAACGCTTTATCATAATCAAAATTATTATTCCCTGCATATTTTTCAGCAACGCTTTCAAGCTTTGCAATGCAATCATCAACAAGTTTGAAATCATTTTGCTTTTCAAAATCATCAATCTTTCCCATATCGTAAGTTCTGTCACTTACAGTAAGAAGATATACACTGTCAGCATTGCTAATTTTAATGCCTGCATTTTCACCCGAAAACTGCGTTTCGTCTGTTTTTTTATCTATTGAAACTTTTTCTTTGCTTCCGCCTGAAGTGATTACATAAGTTACTGTTGCATATCCACCGTTTTTCAATTCACTTTTTTCATAATCAGGATAGTGCGAAACAAGCGCAAGGAAGTTTGCATTATCATCAGTTAACTTTTTATACTTCATATTAGCTTCGTCGCTGTCTCCGAAGTTTGCAAGAGTTGAAAGGTCATCAAATGATAAAGTCAAATTAAGTTTACTGCCTGAAGATGATTTATTAAGCTTTGTAATCACAACATCATCTGCCATCGAAGTGAATGATGTACGCTTCCAAGTACCGTTTTTATCCGTAAAATCAACACCGACCTGTGATGTTTCATAATCTGTATAGCGAACATATTTTTTACTGCTTTTCTTGTCAAAATCAAGCCTTAATTGGCCGCCCGGGTGATAACGGTATACATCATCATAGCTTGCATTATCCGTAATATCTTTACCTTTAACAATACTTTGCTTTACAGTTTCAAGTTCATCATAAGTTTGCGGGCAAGTACGCTGATTTTCATTAGGCATTATAAAATGCATATTTTGAAAAATAAATGTATCGCTGTACGGACTGCCGCTTGTAATAAACCCTTGAAGTCCGTTTCCGGATACCATACCCTGCCTCCAAGATTTAGTTTTATTTTTTTTCGAATCTTTAAGCTCGGTATAATCATATGAAAACGAAATTTTAGAAGTATCTTTAAAAAGAAATTTAATATCACCTTCGCTGACTTTATCCGCTGAACAAGATGCCAACGAAAAAGCAAAAGTTCCCGTTAATAACACACAAAATGCTTTTTTTACATATTTATTCATAAGCTCACCTCGTAAAAATTATAACATACAGGTATAAAAATAACACGACATCATCTTTACCTAAATGTCGCATTATGCTATAATGTGCAAGGTGATATAAATGGATTTTATTTGGAACAAAATACAATTTACAATAACAGATTTGGGTGGCGGTAAACTCGGCGAAAAAATACCGATGCACGCTCACGCAAAGGGCTGCTATGAACTGCATTTTGTAACCGAAGGAAAAGGCACACTTATAGCCGATGGCAATAAAATTGAACTGAAGAAAAACGATTTTTTCATTACAGGGCCGAATATTAGGCACAGCCAAAATTATGATGAGAAAAACCCTATTGAAGATGTATTTATTTTGATACAAGTTAAAAACGATAAAAGCAAAAATGTATTTTCAAGTATTTTTACACAGCATAATTTTTGCTATCTTGAAAATGTTGACAACCAATTTGCAAAAATGCTTTTAAATGAGTGGAAAAATAAAAATCCTGATTACGAAAGTGTAATTTCAGGATTGATGATAATTATTTTAACGCAAATTACAAGGTTGCTTTTACCAAAAGATTTTCAAGAATTTACAAACAAAGAAAACTTAAATGACAAACGATTTGCAATAATAGAGCAAGCTTTTTTGTATGAAAACGATATTACTCTTACCAAGCTTTCGCAAATGATAGGCTTGTGTGACAGACAAACGCAAAGACTTTTAAAAAAATACTATGGCAAAAGCTTTAGGGAAATAAAAAAAGAATCCGGTAGATAAAAACAGCACTTTGCTAAAAGCAAAGTGCTGTTTAATTTGTAGTTTAATTTGTAATCATTAAATAGATTTAAGGAGTGCCGGAAGTCTTGTAAGTGCGCCGCCGAGTCTCCAGAAAATCTTACTAAAGCCAACAAAGCTTGATTCATCATCATTGAGCATCATAAGAAGACCGTCAGCCATCTTTGGCGAGAATACGCCCATACTCATAGCTATAAAGTTACGAATCGGAATTTGAGTAGCCATAGCCGCAAGCATTTTACCGTCACCGTTTGCATCTGAACCCATACCACTCATAATCTTTGTAATCATATTGCAAAGCTTACCGCCCCATTTTGTATGGCGTGCATCATTAAGGCAGCAATAAAGGTCAATCTTCTTATTTGTATCAATTTCAGGATTTGGAAGTTCACCGTAAACAGCAGCAAAATCATCACGGGTAATGTTAGCAACATTGTTATAATAATTAGGAGCTGTCTGCCTGTAATCAGGAACTTGAGCATCTACTGTTGATTCAACATTGATTTCAGCAGTAAGCTTAGGGTCACGGCTTGACGCAGCTACGATGATTTCAAAATCGCCTGTTTCAACAAACCAATCATTGATATTAACATTATAGAACGCGAAAGCTCTCTTTGAAAGTTCAAGTGAAACTTCCTTTTCTTCGCCTGCTTTAAGAAATACTTTCTTAAATGCACGAAGTTCCTTTACAGGACGATAAATTGTAGATTCCTTATCAGCTACATAAACCTGTGCAATTTCTGCACCGTCTACATCACCTGTATTTTTAATTTTGAAAGATACTGTTACTGTATCTGTATCCTTAATCTTATCAGCAGAAAGTTTAATATCGCTGTATTCAAATGTTGTGTATGAAAGACCGTAACCGAATGGGAACACAACATCAAGATTAGCTGAATCGTAATATCTGTAACCAATAAATACGGATTCCTTATGTTCCGAAGTTACAGGGCCACCCGGATAATTACCGAAAGTAGGATTAACTTCAAATGAAGTAGGATATGTTTCAGATGTTTTACCTGATGGGTTAACAGCACCGGTAAGGATATTTGCAACAGCAATACCACCAGCCTGACCGCCAAGGCCTGAATTAAGAAGACCTTTAACCTCATTAAGCCATGGCATAAGAACAACAGAACCGCCTGCAAGAACAACTACTGTATTAGGATTTGCATTAGCAACAGAAGAAACAAGAGCGTTGTGGTTAGCCGGCATATTGATGGTTTCTCTGTCATAACCTTCACCTTCAAAATCTTCGGTAAGGCCGACAAATACAACTGCAACATCAGCATTTTTAGCAGCTTCAACAGCCTGCTTTGTAAGTTCGGCATCACTTAATCTGTTCTTATCCTTTTTAGTAGGAGCAGACTTGTAATAACCCTGTGCATATGTAAGGTCAACGCCAAGCTTCTCAAGTTCATCATATGCGTTTGAAAGCATTGTAGGATTGATAACAGATGAACCGGCGCCCTGGAAACGAGGAGCTTTTGCCATTTCACCTATAACTGCAACCTTCTGTCCTTTTTTAAGAGGAAGAATTTTATCATCATTTTTAAGAAGAACCATAGAACCCTCTGCAACTTTCTGTGCGATTGCGTGATGAGCTTTCGGGTCAAATGTATGTTCATTTTCAAGAGCCGGCTTTGATTTCATAATAAGATTAACTACATTGTCAACTCTTTCATCAAGCACTGCCTCATCAAGTTCGCCGTTCTTAACTGCTGCTACAATTCTATTTTGGTTAAGTGTTCCTGAACTTGGCATTTCAAGGTCAGTACCGTTTTCAAGGCCTGGAATTCTGTCAACAGAGGCACCCCAGTCAGTAACAATCAAGCCTTCAAATCCCCATTCGTCACGGAGAATTTCCTGCTGAAGATGCTTATTTTGTGACGCATAAACACCGTTAATTCTGTTATATGAATTCATTACAGTCCAAGGCTGTGATTCCTTAACTGCAATTTCAAATGCAGGAAGATAAATTTCACGCATTGTTCTTTCATCAATTACTTCGTTAAGAACCATACGAAACGCTTCCTGTGAGTTACAAGCAAAGTGTTTAAGTGATGTACCTACACCCTTTGACTGAACACCGTTGATAACACTTGCAGAGCATTTACCTGCAAGATATGGGTCTTCACTGAAATATTCAAAGTTACGACCGCAAACAGGTGCACGCTTAATATTTGTACCAGGGCCTAAAATAGTTGAAACTTTTTCTTTCAAACATTCCTGGCCCATTGCTTCGCCCTCTTGCTTTAAAAGGTCTTCATCCCAAGAGCAAGATGAAGTAGCAGCCGGCGGAAAACAAGTTGCAGGAACTGAATTTCCAAGGCCTATTCCGCCTTTCTTTTCCTCACCCTCGGCAGGAACATAATCCTTACCTTTAGCTTTACGCAAACCGTGAGGTCCGTCAGTAATCATAATTTTAGGAAGTCCAAGCTCAGGTGCTTCCTCAAGATGCCAATAGTCATAACCTGAAACAAAAGCTGCCTTTTGTTCAAGTGACATTTTTTTAACGATTTGTGGGTATCTCATACACAAAAACGCTCCCTTCGAATTAGTAACATACCTATTATACAATAAAAAATTCATCATATCAATACAATTTTTGTGCATTTTTACAATTTATTTTATATTTTGTATTCCTCTATATTACCTAAATTCCCGTAATCATTGTTGAAATAACCAAACCTACAAGTAATAGTATATAGTTTATCACGGTTAGTTTCGATATTGTCAAATATTTCTTTATCACACTTAATTCTGACAAATTTCTTCAATTCTAAATTGTTTAAAACTATATAGTAATTACCTTTTTCGTCTTTTTCCTTTGCACTTATACTTGTCAATCCAACTACTTCTTGCTCTTTTGTATTTGCAGTTAAAAATGAACCTATACCGATAAGTAATATGATTACCAATCCAAATAAAAACACTTTAATATTTTTTTCAGAAATCAGTTTATATAATTTGATAATAGCTAAAACTATAAATACTAAAAATAATGCAAACAATAAAACATTAAATATATTAAACAATTCGTTATTAAAATTCATCCATAAGTAATTCAAAAAGAATAAGTCGGCTAAAATTAACAAGAACACAAAAATCAATATAACGCTAATAATCACTTATCATCCTCCTTATATTTCATACCAGCCTGAAAACTAGCACTGACATCAATAATACCTTTTGATTTACATTTTGACTTTAAATCGTTTATTTTATGGGAGTTTTCTATTAGTATTTCTTTTATATCAACCGGTGTGAGTTTAGGATTTTGAGAAAGAAGTAGTGCAGCAGTTCCTGATACATACGCACTTGCAACTGATGTGCCACTTATCAATGTTTCCTCGTCATCAGGCAAAGTTGTTTTAACATTAACACCTGGTGCAGCAATGTCAACACCGTTTTCACCATAACCGTTTGAATTATATGGCAAACCTTTGTTATCCACAGCCATAACAGTAATTATGTTATCTAAATCATAACTACATGGAAAAAGGTTTTGATTATCTAGATTGAGATTTGAATTTCCTGCTGCGCAGACAAAAAGTATTTCAGGATGATTTCAATTCTGAGATTTTATACTCAACAATAAAAATATTTGCAATCAATATAAGAATGTCTATTCCACAACTATATGCCATTTTTTAAATATAAAATACCCTATATGAATCCCGATAAAATAAAGTAAAATATCGAAAACATCAAAAAATCCGCGCATTGTTGCAACCTGAATAAGCTCAATTGCCAAAGAAATTACAATTGAAAAGATAAAAAGGTTGCTGTATTTTAGCTTTCGCACAAAATACCCCATTGGGATAAATACAGCAAGATTCATTATGCTCTGAATTGCCATTTCCCGGTTTGAAAAAGTATCTATTAAACCGGTTAAGGGATTAAATATAAATACTCGTTCAATTGAAGATCGTAAAAATAGTGCAACAAATAATATTGCAAAGTAAGTAACACACATAATAAAAAACAAGTACTTATTTACTCTTTTATTGATGATTAAGTTCAAAGCAGCTATACATCCTGCTACGAGTATAACAAGGGCCAAAATACTTACGACAGTATATTTAATACCTGAACTTTCGATAAACAACGGTATAGCGTCCATAATGACACTATAATATAATAAATATCCTATAATTGCCCCCAATAATGCTATAACAAAATTCTTCAATAACTTTTTACCGTTAATTTTTTTCATAGTTATCTTATATGATTAGTTATTAACTAAATCATACCCTTTCTAAAATATTCATTTTATTAGCAAAAGCAGTAATTGTTCCACTAGATACAATTATAGTTATACTACTAATAAAGAAATTATTTTATTTGTTATTTTCATTTTTTCTCCTTTATTAAAACACAATTGCTTTAATAAACACTATTGGTACTTATAAACAACTTCAGTTTCCTTGCCCGCTGTAAATGTAACTTTTAATCTGTAGTTACACAAAACATTGATATTTCTTGATTCGGACATACCTAAAACTGTTCCTGTCTTACTACTTGTCCATGTTTCAACAGTTTCGTAACCTTTCGACTTTTCTTTCTGTAACTCCATTTTGATTTTTAAAGGAACAGAATTTTTAGCTTTTAGCGTAGCTGAACAAATGGCTTTAATTCCTGATATTTCGAATTTTTCGAAATGACTTGAAATATTTATGTATAAGGGAGCAACATCATTATCATAATTAACAGCCGCATTAGCTACCAACATATTACTGAATATCATTAAAAATGATAAAAGAATCAGAATAAATTGTTTGAGTCTGTTTTTTTGTTTAGTCACAATACACACCTCCTCTCTAATTATCCCCTCATTATACATAATCCCTAAAAAATTCCATTTTGTGATAAAAAAATAAAAAAGAGCCGAAGTTTCGGCTCTTTTCACAAATCGTCATTCTACATTTTGTGCAATTTTCACAAGTTCGTCTTTTCCTATATTTCCTTCTATTATGTAAATGTAATTTCCATCATTAAAAATTATTCCTTTTACATTATTATTTGACCTATAATATACAGCATCAATACCGTTAATCTTGATATTTTCAGGTTCGTAATGTTCCGTATCAAATCCTACGCTTCCTGATAATTCGAATTTTTCAACAACAAAATTTCTGTCACCTTTTTCATATTGGACTACAAACTCATAATCATCACCTTTTTCAAATCCGGCAGGAATGTATTTTACATTTAAAGATTTTACTCTTTTGGATTTTTTCTTATCAACCACATTGTATTCCGAATGGTTAGAAAATTTATCGACAATATATTCTCTGCTTTGAGGAATGGCAAATGTTGTTGTCGCAATTGCAAGCAAAACAGCAGCAATAAGCAAAACCTTAATTGTACCTTTTGACAGTTTAATCTTCTTATCTTGCTTACCATAAATTATATCATTTATTACTTTGTTGTGCTTTTTACTAAACTTATGCTTTGGCAAGTCGGTAGAAAAAGAGTCAGCCCAATTTTCAGCCGAAAGCCACAGTGCTTCTTCAAATTCCGACATTTTCATCATTTCCTTTCCTCTAATATTTTTCTTAATTTATTTCTTGCGTATTCTAACCTTTTTCGCACATAGGAATCTTTAACATTATAAATCTCTGCTATTTCTTTACTTTTATAGTTGTACACATATTTCAAATGAAAGAACACTCTGTTTTCTTCATCCAATACATCGTCAATAATTGCTAAAAGCTCAATTTTCCCAAAGCTTTCATAATATTTTAAATCTGCTGTTTCATTATCATTTTCAATCTCAATAAATTCTGCTTTTTGAGAATCATTATAAATGTCTATCGCAAATCCCGTTACAATTGTGGATAAATAAATTTTTGTTTTCTTTGAATTTATTTCGCCTATTTTATCAAAATGCTTTGCTATATATAAAAAGGTTTCCTGCACGCACTCTTCTGCATCTTCAACACGGTTTGTTCTTTTGAGTGCTATCCAATATAATAGGTCACAATATGTATTATAAAGCAGTTGAAATTTGTCTTTTTCAGTTTGTGTATCAAGCAGATTTAAAAAAAGTCCTATCATATATACATAATCCCTTATAATTTCGTTTTTGTGATAAAAAGTTTTAATTTTATTAAAAATCATTAGATTTATTTTGTCAAGTGTATTTGATAAAAAGTAAAAAGGGAGAAGCTTTCTCATAAAGCTTCTCCCTTAATCATTATACTTAATATCAATAATTTTCAGCGCTTATTTCAAAAAAGCTCTGTGGGTGATTACAAGTTGGGCAAACCTCAGGTGCTTTTGTGCCGACTACAATATGGCCGCAATTGCGACATTCCCAAATTTTAACCTCACTTTTTTCAAATACTTTCATTGTTTCAACATTTTCAAGAAGTTTTCTGTATCTTTCCTCGTGATGTTTTTCAACTGCGGCAACAAGTTTGAACTTTGCCGCTAATTCAGGAAAGCCCTCTTCTTCAGCTGTTTTTGCAAATTCGGCATACATATCAGTCCACTCGTAATTTTCACCGTCGGCAGCAGCCTTTAGATTTGTTGCGGTATCTGAAATACCCTCCATTTCCTTAAACCACATTTTTGCATGTTCTTTTTCATTATTTGCAGTTTTTAAAAACAGATCCGAAATCTGCTCAAATCCCTCTTTTTTAGCGACAGAAGCAAAATAAGTATACTTATTTCTTGCTTCGGATTCACCTGCAAAAGCAGCTTCAAGATTTTTTTGTGTTTTAGTTCCGTCATATTTGCTCATAATTATTACCTCCAAAAATATATTGATTAAAAATCAACTGATTATACTTCAATAATACATTTATATATAAAAAAAGTCAATAAAACAAAAGCCTTGAGTAAAACAAAAGTTAAACTCAAGACTTTTTGTGTAATAGCGTGTAATAGTAGCATTACACGGAGGTTGGGCTACATAATATTTTCTTTGACAACTATATCATCACCGTTGAGCCAAGCTATAATTCCGTTTGAATCAACTGTTGCATAAAGCTTGGATTTTGAAATGTTTTTAAGCTTATACTTAACATCAGGATATACACCTTTCATCTCATTGCAAAACACTGCAATATCAGGCATCAACTTTTTTACTAAATAAAACGAAGTAGAATAAAAATAACCGTGATGTCCTACTTTAAGCAAGTCTACTTTGCCGATTTTATCGGCTATTTGCTTTTCAACCCCTGCTTTATAATTTATATCACCTGCAAGAAATACTTTGCTGTTACCGATTTTTACAAGCGTACCGACACTGTTTACATTTTCACCGAACTTGATTTTATGTGACTTATATTTTCCGTTAAAAAACTCAATTTCAAAATCACCGAGGGTAACGGTTTTTTCATCAAAGCTTTCCACAAGCTCTACATTATTATTTTTTATTGCACAAAGCATTTGGTTATACACTTCCAAATTATCCCAACTGATGCGTTCATACCGGCAAATATTTTCTTCTCTATACGGTTTTAAATATGCGGTTTTAACATTTATATCAGGATTATTTATTACAGTATCAAAACCGCCTATATGGTCAGAATGGCAGTGCGTACCCAATACAAAATCAATATTCACCTTATGGTTTGAATCACTGAAATTATCAAATAGATATTTTACTACAACATCTTCATATCCTTTTAAATTAAGGTGTGGCTTATCTTTCGGAAAGTCTGTATCTTCCGCCGAATCAATCATTGCAATTTTTCCGCAGCTTTCAAGAATGATACAATCCGAATGACCTGTATTTAAAAAATGTATTTTTCCTTCCATTTCTATCCTCTTATTTAATAAAGTTTTCTAATATGTACTTAACAATTGGCTCGTTATTTGAGCAAGCAACATTTTTAGTTATTTCTTTAATTTTTTTGCTTGCATTACCGGAAGCTATCGGCAAAGAAGCAAATTCAAACATAGTTAAATCATTTAAGCTGTCACCCACTGCAATAGTTTCATTTTTTGAAACGCCGATCAGTTTGCACAAATTAAACAATGCGTCACCCTTTGAAACACCTTTTGCCATAATTTCAATATTATTATCCATAGAAGTGGTGAAATTTATTGTTTCAAATGAATTCAATTTATCATAACATTTTTTTCTTTCGTCTAAATCACTGAAAAACACATTTATAAGTTCTGTATGATTCAAATTTGGAAGTTCGTTTTTCAGTGAATCAATACCCAATCTTGTATTTTCAATAGTTTCAATATAATATTTATCTATCTTGTAATAATCATATGATTTTAAATTCAGTTTTGATTTTTCGGTTTTGGGTGTTCCGAAATCAAAAAATTCAATCATAGTATCATAATTTGATAAAAGTTCAAAAAGTTTTTTATTAGTAATTTCATCAATATAATGCTCAAATATATTTTTCTTCTTATTTTTATCTAAAATTACAGAACCGTCTGAATAAATAATATATCTGATACTTTTATTATCAAGCAATGCTTTAGGAATTTCATCGTATGTTCTGCCGGTGCAAATCGCAAATTCAACTCCTAATTTTACCATTTCATCAATTGCATTTAAGTTTTCTGCCGAAACATTTGAATTATCATCAAGAAGTGTGCCGTCAAGGTCACAGGCTAAAAGTTTGTATTTCATACTTATCTCTTTCTTTGCTTTTTATTTAATTATAATAAACAAGAACACACAAAATCAAGCTTTTTTCTTTCTGTGAATAACAAAGCGGTTAAGCGGATAAGTCCAAAGAGTAGGAACAGTCATAACAATAAGTTTGGTAAGCAATACAATAAATACGCTGTCGTGCCCGCTGTTTTTAATAAGAGTTCCCAAAAAAGAACCAAACCAAGTATTAAAAGTAATTGTGCATATAACCATAATGGTATATAAAACTGTCGAAAGAACAGGATTAGCATCAGCTTTAAAAGTCAGCTTTCTGTTCATAATATAAGCTGCGGCATAGCCTATTACTGCCGAAATGAAATATGAATACATATATCCCTTATATTCAATTCCCAAAAAAGAAAGAACAGCGTTATCGGTAACGGGAACTTCATTAAGAGATTTAAAAACAACATATTGCAAAACCCAAAATACAGCAAGTTCCAGCACCGAAGTTGATGCGCCTGTAAAAGTAAATTTAATAAATTTCCATATTTCTGCGTGTTTATTGACAAATTTGATTATCTTTTCTTTAAAAGTATTTTTGCTGTCAACAGCTAAAGATTCATCTGTATATATAATATTATTTTTCATAATTTAACCTTCAAATAAGCGAAATGCTGTAAGCAATTTACAACTGCTTGCAGCAATTATTGTTCAATATATGTATATTGTACATTTGAATAATCATCATCGTTATTAACACTTGCAAGGCAAGCAAATCCCGAAGCGGTCATTACTGATACTACAAGAGACACAGCTAATACCGATGACAATGCAGTTTTAAGTTTTTCGCTCATATTATCGCTCCTTTCTTAATTCGTTGGCTTAATTGTATAACACCACAATTAAAATATAATCAAGGTTCGGTAAAAAATGAGTAAAAATTCAGTAAAAGCTTCTTATCGCTTATTTAACATAAACTTAAAATAATTTAACGCAAACATAACAAAAGAGCGCTGTAAAAAGCGCCCTTTCAAATAATATATTCTATTTCTTAACAAGTTCAATTTGAGCTTTATAATCACCGTAAACCCAACAGCCTGATGAATTTTCAATATTTGGTGTTATATCATAGTAATCCCTGCCTAAAGAAATATCATCACTTTTATATGATGATAAATCAACCACCATTCCGACACCGATTTTATCATTATTCAGATTAGACTTTGAGCCTATAACAGTTACTTCCTTTGAATTCACAGAAATAACATTAGCTTTGTAACCGTCAGGTACATTCGTAACAGTTACAGAATCTTTATTAACCGCAATCCTTTTAGTTTTATAGGTGCTTGGCACATTTACGGTAACGGTGATTTCCTTAACATCGTCAAGAATTACTATTCCATCAAGTGTTGTAACATCAAACTTAATAGTATTTTTGCCGACATTAAGTTGTGAAAAATCAATATTACCTATATTTGCATCTTTAATTCCCGAATCTTCAAGAACTGCGGAAGATACTTTATTAACACTGTATGATACATCAAATTTGCTTTCATCAACACCGTACGGCTTGCCGGTAAATGAACTTGTTACATTCAATGTCATTTCTTTTAAAACAGGAATCGTAACAGTAAGGTTTTTGGAATCGGTATCAACCGATACATAATCAACCGCATTGCCGTTGGCATCAACAGGCACAGCGGTAATATCAATAGACTGTGTGGATTTAAGCTTATTTTCTATATCCACATTTGCAACAAGTTTTTTAACTTTCGATACATATGATTTAGGCCCTTTTACCTTTGCAACTTTTTCACTGAGCAAAGTTTCGCCCATAACATAACCGTCCGCAACAAAATCATCGTTGGTATAAGTCAAATCAATATCAAGTGTTTTTTCATCCTCTACATCAAAGTAAGCTTTATACACGGTAGGATAATATGATGAAATATTGAAATCGGCATTTTCGTTTACAGATGAAACGGTTATAGGCACTTCATAATTTCCTTTAGATGTTACAGCATTTGTTTGAAGCTGAACTTTAAGGTCATCTGCTGAAATATCCCTTGCAAGATATTTTTTGCAATTAACAGTTACATCAACATCAATTTTAGTATCCCCATAACACTTGATACCAAGCTGGTCTGCTGCAGTATTGCTGAAATCAACATTAACAGGAACAGTAATGGTTTTGGTAGTTTCGGGTGAAAGGCTCATTGAAGTTGAAATCCATACAATAACAGCTGTAATAATTGAAAATACAATCAAATATTTATCATTATAAATAAGCTTTCTTAAAGAGAATTTTTTGTTGTTTTTATTATCTGTGTTTGCCATTATTTCTTTATCCTCCTTACAAGCTTATTGATAATTTTATCATCATCGGAGGAGCCTGACGGAATAAACTGAGTAGTTAGAATATCTCTCAAGTCACCGTATGAAACATCTTTTTGCAAAATTCCGCCCTTTGCCACGGAAATAGCACCTGTTTCTTCACTTACAATTACAACCAAAGCGTCGCTTTCCTCTGTAAGCCCGATACCTGCCCTATGCCTTGTACCGAGCGAAGATGATACAAGCTTTTTAGTGAGCGGCAAAATACAACCTGCCGCATAAATTTTACCGTCACGGATAACCATTGCTCCGTCGTGAAGCGGTGATTTTGGATAAAAAATGTTTTCAACAAGTTCCCTTGAGGCTTTTGCCTGAAGAATTGTACCTGATTTAATTACGTTTCCAAGAAGTGTTTCATTTTCAAAGCAAATGAGAGCGCCTACTTTTTGATCGCTCATATTTGCACAGGCTTTACATACTACTTCTATACAATCGGAAATTTCGGCAATATCCACAGCAACACCCGGGTGAATAAGCGATTTAAGGCTTTTTGATGTTGCACCTTTACCGACTTGCTCAAGAATATTACGAATTTCAGGGCCGAAAAGAATTACAAGAATTATCAAAATATTAGAAAATATCGCTTTAAATATAAAACTTGACGCTTCCATATCAAGCAGGGTAACAATACCATAAATAATAGCAATAAAAATAAAGCCCTTAGCAAGCTGCATTGCCCTGCTTTCCCTAATAATGCGCACGCAAATATATATTATTATCGCAACCAGAATAATATCAAGCGCATCCGATATGCCAAATGTTGAAAATACACTTAAAATTTTATTAAATGTATCACTTATTTTCTCTAACATATAATTAACTTCCTTAATTACTATTTACTATTATTTATTTTATCACACGATTGCTGATAAATAAAGTGAATATTTGAGTTTTTTAAAGTTTTTTTAAAGTGTTAATAAATATTTCACATTCAGAAAAATTTGTAAATACGCTCGGGCTTATGCGCACCGTTCCGCGCTCATTTGTATTAAACACTTCGTGTGCAAGCTTGGAACAATGAAACCCTGCCCTTGTGGCGATATTTTTTTGTGCTAAAAGCGATGCAGTTTTTTCTGACGGATAATCCTTAAAATTAAAAGACAATATCGGTGCTGAAAAAGCATCTTTAAAATTGGGAGTATAAAGAGTAACATTTTCATTTTTTGACATTTCTTTATAAACCATATTCATCAAAGACTTTTCGTGATTATAAATATTATCAATCTTTTTATTATTAACAAAATCAATTCCTGCTGCAAGGCCGCAAATTGCAACATTATTAAGCGTGCCTGATTCCAATCTGTCAGGCAAATCTTTCGGCTGTGAAAGTATCATTGACATTGAGCCTGTGCCGCCCTCAATAATTGTATCAAGCGTGATACCGTCACCCACTGCAATAAAACCGCTTCCCATCGGTGCATACAACCCCTTATGCCCAGGTGTGCACAAAATATCAATATTATCTCTATCTGCATCTATATCCAAAACACCGGCACTTTGCGCCGCGTCAACTATAAAAATAATACCGTTATCGTGTGCAAGCTTTCCTATCTCCTTTATTGGAAAAACACAGCCGAATACATTTGAAGCGTGCATACAAACAATTGCTTTAGTATTAGCCTTAATTAAACTTTTAAAATTATTTATTGTTTCTTCCTTATCATAAGAAAATTTTGCCTCATCATAAGAAATAATACCTTTTTCATAAAGTGAATAGATAGGGCGTACAACTGCATTATGTTCAAGATTAGATATTATAAAATGGTCACCCGGTTTAGCTATGCCTTTTATTGCATAGTTCAAAGCAAAGGTGCAATTTGGCACAAATGCAATATTTTGAGGTAAAAACGAAAACATATCTGCAATTTTTTCACGCACGGTAAAAATCATATTTGAAGTATTGACTGATTCTTTATACCCGCCCCTGCCGCTGTTAAAGCTATAATAATTCATCGCTTTTGAAACAGCGTTTTTAACAACTTGAGGTTTTGGATTAGTTGTGGCGCTGTTATCAAGGTATATCATTTTCTATCAACACCTCTAATCTGTATTCCCTCTTTTTGCAAGATAAAAATAGGTTCTTCCGTGTATGCGTTGACAACTACAATATATCCGCACCCGTCTTCTTTTGACGGATTTTCGATTTTCTTAATTATAGATTTATATCCGCTTTGCCTTAACGCCCTTTGCGAGCGTTGGGCATTTGTAATAGAGCCGACTTTTATATATAAAGACATAAATAAATTCCTCTTTCACATAATAATTATTTTACATTTTATCTTATGCGAAAAAGGAATATTTGGTATTTATGCCGACAGGCGATTTAATTCATTTTTTATTTTTTCGAGTATTCTCTTCTCAAGCCGGCTGATATATGACTGCGAAATGCCCATCTTATCCGCAAGCTGTTTTTGAGTAAGGCATTCGCCGCCGCCAAGGCCGAAACGAAGAACCATTAAATTCTTTTCTTTTTCAGGCAATGCGTCTACCGTTTGGCGCAAAAGCCTTTTTTCATCATCATATTCAATTTCTTCAAAAACATCATTCGGGTCCGTGCCTAATACATCACGCAAGGTAAGTTCATTTCCGTCCCAATCAATTGAAAGCGGTTCATCAAACGACATTTCACTTTTCATATTATTTACTTTTCTTAAATGCATTAAAATTTCATTTTCGATACAGCGTGAAGCATAGGTGGCAAGCTTAATGTTTTTTCCCGGATTAAAAGTTTTAACCGCTTTCATCAATCCGATTGTGCCGATAGAAACAAGGTCTTCGGTTGAAGTGGTTTTATTTTCAAATTTTTTAGCTATGTATACTACCAGGCGCAGATTATGAATAATGAGCAGTTCACGGTTATCTTCAATTCCGTTTTGAAGTTCGTTCATAATTTTCTGCTCTTCCTCTTTAGTTAAAGGAGGCGGCAGTGTTTCAGGCCCGTTGATATAAAAACACTTTTGCTTTTTAAACAGCCTTAAAAACAGTTTTTTAAAAAATTTTAACATATAATCACCTTTAAATATTTATAAGTTCATTAGACAAGATGGCAGAAAAGCTTTTAGACTTCACCTCGGAAAAAGCAACATAAACTTTAGTCAGTTCAATTTTATTTTTTGAGCTTGATATTATCACTTTATCCGGCTTAAAAGCTTTTAACATTCCTTCGCCTGAAACAGTTTGGCAGGGTATCAGCCTTTCACACTTTTCGGGTATTTTTGATTTATCTACAATAATCACGGGATAATCCGAAAAAGGTTCTTTAAGTTTATTACCGCTGTCGGCAAAAGCAAAAAGCTTATATTCCTTATTATCCGTAAAAATACTCAAACTGTATATTTCACCTTTAGCAAGCGTGCGATTTGTTATTTTAATAATAATAAAAGTCACAATGTATGCACCAAATGCACTTAAAACAAGCTGGGTTGCAGTAATATTGAAATACACGCTTGAATTTTTAACAGTTACGCCATTAGGCGAAAAATACATATAAACAGCGTAAATCACACCTAAAAATATAAGATTTGAAAAATAGAAAACGAAAAAGTTTTTTAAAAAAACAGTAAAGCGTTTAAACCCGAATGCTATAAAAACAATCAATATTGAAACAGCAATTTTACCGAGAGTGGATATAAGAAAATTAAGTTTATCGCAAATAATTACAAGCGAATATAACCCACCAGCAAGCGAAGCGATAATTGCCCTATACTGCTTCATTTCAGATTTAGCTAAAAAAGAAGTTGCAAAAAGCAACAAATATGTAATAAAAAAATTTACAACAAACAGTACATCAACATATATAACCAAAAAATACCCCCTCTCACTGATTATTATAACCAATGAGAAGGGGTTAATTTGTCAAAATCACTCTTCTATTTCAATTGTTTCAATAACAACATCATAAACAGGCTTATCACCCATACCGGTACGGGTTGCCGCTATATCTTCAAGCACATCTGTTCCGTCTGTAATTTCGCCGAATACCGTGTGGTGAAAATCAAGCCAAGGTGTACCGCCTACTTCTTTATATTTATCAATAACTTCCTGCGGATAGCCCTTATCTTTAAGTTCTTCCATTTGCTCAAGAAGAGAATTCGGCACTTCCTTTGCCTGAACGATAAAGAATTGCGAGCCGTTAGTATTAGGACCGCTGTTAGCCATTGAAAGTGAACCGTAATAATTTCTTGCGTCAATTGAAAATTCATCTTCAAAAGGCTTGCCCCAAATTGATTCACCGCCGCAGCCTGTGCCTGTCGGGTCACCGCCCTGAATCATAAAGTCCTTAATTACACGGTGAAAAATAAGACCGTCATAATATCCGTTTTTAGCGTGAGTAACAAAATTTTCAACTGCTTTTGGTGCAGTATCGCTTAAAAGATTGAATTTCATATCGCCTTTATTTGTTTTAATAGTTGCTTTAATCATTTAATTTAACCCTTTCGTTAATCTTTTTTAATGTATCAAAATCTACCTTTTGAATTTCACGGTCATATGTTAAAAGTCCGTTTAATTCATCCTCAACATCGGTAATTTGAGTGTATACGGTGGCACTCAAACCGTCTTTAATTTGAGGAATGATAGTTTTTTCAAAAAGCCTTTTATATGCTTTGGTTAAAGAATTGAAGCTGAAAAAGACTTTATATCCAAACATTTTATCATTAAATGTATGCCCTTTAATTTTAAATCCGAGTCCGCCGAATTCTGAAAGAATATACGGCTTATCACCGCTTTTAACTTTAATCGGTGTGAAATAAATATGTTTTGAAATAACATCACTTTTACCCATATCATGCCAACCTGATGAAGAATCAACAATTCGGGTATCATCAAGTGATTTAATCAAATCATATGCTTTTGCGCTGTCAAATTGCCCCCAACCTTCATTAAACAAAGTCCAAAGTGCAATGCAAGGGCAATTATACAGTGAATCTACAATTTCTTCAAGCTCTTGATAATAAAGTAACCTGCCCTCTTTATCAGTTCGCTTAAAAGTAGAATAGTTATTATCATTAAGCGTAATATTCAAAAACGGTATTACAGATATTTCAAGTCCGTATTTTCCTCCGCCGTTTATCATATCCTGCCAAACAATTATACCGTTTACATCACAATAATGATACCATAAAAGAGGTTCAACTTTAATATGCTTTCTAATCATATTAAAGCCGGCTGATTTAACATATTCAACATCAAATTTCATAGCGTCATTTGCAGGCGGAGTCAAAAGCCCGTCAGGATAATATCCTTGGTCAAGCACACCGTTATGAAAATAAGGCTTATTGTTTAAAAACAATCTTTTAACACCTTTTCCGTCATTACCGACAGAAAATTTGCGCATACCGAAATATGATTTAATTTCTTCACCGCAAGCCGAAAAAACCACATCATATAAAAAAGGTGATTCGGGTGACCACGATTTAAAATCAGGTATTGAAACGGTTGTATCCTTTGTTTTAGCTATAAGGCTATCACCGTCATATATCGAAACTTCAACATCATCACATCCGAAATATTTAAACGAAACGCTTGATTCATCATAATTCGGTGTTATTTTAACTTTTTCAAGATATATTTTCGGTGTTGATTCAAGCCATACGCTTTGCCATATTCCGCTTTGGCAAGTATACCAAATGCCTCCTCGCTTTGTTTTCTGCTTACCGCGTGAAAATGCATTAACATCACTAAAATCAAGGCAAGATACTTTGATTTCATTTTCACCGTCGGTAACATAATCTGTTATTTCAAATTTAAACGAAGTATATCCACCCTTGTGAGTTGCGACATTGTTACCGTTAATAAAAACGGTGGCAATTTGGTCAACTGCGCCAAAATTTATAAACACTCTGCCTTTATTAAAGCCTTTCGGAATAACAAAATTTCTTTTATAAATAAGGTATTCGCCCGGTTCTAAAGTTCTATGTACACCGGAAAGATATGCTTCGGGTGAAAAAGGAACACAAATATCGTATCTGAACTTTTCATCCTCACAATCAGGCTTATTATAAAATGCACATTTCCACATTCCGTTAAGGCTTATATAACTGTCACGAACAAATTGTGGGCGCGGATATTCACAAAGCGGATGATTTTTATCAAGTGCTTTACCCCATTTTGTAATTAACATATTATCCCTCACTTATAATTTTACCGTTTTTAATTTTAATGGATTTATTGCATATATCAAGCGCGGCTTTTTTATGCGAAACAATTAAACAGGTAATATTATCAAGAGTTTTTAAATTAGTTAAAAACTGCTTTTCCGTCTGCTCATCAAGGGCTGATGTAGCTTCATCCAGCAGAAGAACAGGTGAGTTTGCAAGCAAGCTTCTTGCGATTGCAAGGCGCTGAATCTGCCCTTCGGAAAGGCCCATTCCCTTTTCGCCTATTACTGTTTCAATACCTAAAGGCAATTCATCAATAAACTGCTTTGCACAGCTTATTTCAATTGCTTTTGCGATTTCATCATCAGTCGCACTCGGGTTAATAAAAGTAATATTATCTTTAATTGTACCGGAAATGAGCATATTACCCTGCGGCACATATGAAAACAGCTTGCGTGTATTTTTATCAATAAATATTTTTGAATTATCGGTGTTAAGATAAATTGAACCCGAATTTACATTAAACACACCTAAAAGAAGTTTTAAAAGTGTACTTTTGCCGATTCCGGATATACCCATAATCGCCACAAAATCGCCCTTATTTATGCTTAATGATGTATTATCAAGAATAAAATCCCTGTCAAAACTAAATGTGATATTTTCAAATTCAATTGATTTTAATGCACGATATACGGTGTCCTTATCAATTTCATTTTTATTTATTTCTTTTTCATCAGGCAAATCATCAAGTTCCATAAGTCTTTCGGCTGATGCAATGGTATTATAATATTTTGGCATAATACCCGAAAGTGAAACAAAAGGTGACTGCACTTGATTAACAAGCTGAATTATCGCAGTAACCGTACCGTATGTCATAGCTTTAAACAAAATGCCGTATGCGCCAAAAGCAATTGCAAATACTGTGCCTATACTGAATATAGAACCAAGCCCTACATTTGCACAAATTGAAAAATTGCGTTTAGTCATCCTTGCTTTAAAATTATCATTTTGAAGCTCATCTGTTGTTTCATTAACTTTTTCATCCACCGCAAAAGCTTTGATTACAAGCAGATTAGTTAAAATTTCCTGAATAAACGAGCGGGTTTTACCCTCGGTTTCCTGCACTTTTTTATGTAATTTTTTAAGTGTTTTTCTCAAAATTCGGGTAATAAAAAATATAGTGAACCCGCCAATTACAAAAATAAGCGCAAAAATTTTATCTATAACAATTAAATAAATCAATGAGCTTAAAAGTTTTGCGCCGAAATATGCAGACTCGGGAATAATCGTTGTAAACCCGTTTGCGACAAGCGTCACATCATTAAACATGCGGTTTTGCAAATCACCCGTGTGATATGATGTAACACATTGATAATCTTTTTTTATAACCAAATCGAGAATATATTTTTTGAGTATCATTTCAAGCCTTGCACTGCAACGCTCGGAAAGGCTGTTTTTAGTTATATTAAGTATCATTTGAAATGCAACAAGAAAAAGCATACCAAGTGCAAATTTAATTACGATATTAAAATCCTTTGCCTGCGTTGCACCGTCAATAATACTTTTGGAAAACTTTGCAAAAAAGACTGAAGATATACCGTATATCGCATTTAAAACAACAAGCAAAATCATCATCGGAAATTGCTTTTTACAAACGGTGAACATCCATTTAATAACATTTGTATCGTTCTTGCCGATTTTTTTATTTACCATAATGAACATCACCCCTTTTTAAAAATATGCCTTTTTATCCAATTAACTCCCCTTGGAAAAAGAAGAATGGCAGGACGAATCGGCAAAAGGGCAACCCATATTTTAGAATATATCATATATTTTTTTGATGAAGTACAATCAATATATTTTTTACCTTTTTTATAAAATCCGACAAGAACACCGCAAATCATATCATCGGTAACATATTCTTTTTTCAGCAAATTGTCCCCGACTATAACATAGTGGTCATCACACACTTTTACAACACGGTGCATAATATACTTACCCTGCGGTGTAACATAAACAGCCACATCATATTTTTTAAGCCTGCCTTTATTCTTGACAACAATTATGTTATCCTGCTGCTCGTGAATAAGCGGTTCCATTGATGTACCCATAGTTAAGCCGGTATATTTACCGTATGTATCAAGTATTTCTTTAATAGATTGCGTCTGTTCCATCAAATTCCCCATAAAATATATTTTTACTTATAAAGTATAACAGATTATATTTATATATGCAAGAATTATTAAGCCTAAAATGCAACAACTAATGTAACAACTATTGACAAATATATGCTAATATGCTAATATAATGTGCAATAGATAATAAACAAGAAAAAGTTTTGAAGTCGAGCTATTGCGGTTCGACTTTATTTTTTTGCAAAAAAGGAGTACATAAATGAGTTACGATTTGATAATTGTAGGTTCAGGCCCGGCAGGTATTTTTACAGCCCTTGAACTCATCAAGCGTGGTACAAAGAAAAAAATGCTTTTAATTGAAAAGGGCAAGCCGGTTGAAAAGCGCCATTGCCCTAAAGCAGAAGTAGGCCACTGTGTAAACTGTAAGCCAAGCTGTGCTATTACAACAGGCTTTTCGGGTGCAGGTGCTTTTTCTGACGGTAAGTTAAGCTTAAGCTATGAAGTAGGCGGCGATTTGCCAATGCTTATCGGCGAAGACTTTGCACAGGAACTTATCAACTATACAGATAAAATTTATCTTGAATTCGGTGCTGACACTAAAATTGAGGGTATTAACACAGGCGACGCAATCAAAGAAATCAGAAAAAATGCCATTAAGGCAGGCTTAAAACTTGTTGACTGCCCTATCCGCCATTTAGGTACTGAAAAGGCACAGGAACTTTACCTTAAAATTCAAAACTTCCTTGCAGATAACGGAGTAGATATGATGTTTTCAACAGAATGTAAAAACATCATTATTGAAGACAGTGTTTGCAAAGGTGTAATTATTGATGACAAGGGCCAAGATGTAATTATTAACGCACCTGAAATAGTTATTGCAACAGGCAGGCGCGGTGCAGATTGGCTTGACAAGCTTTGTGTCGAGCATAACATTGCTCACAAGCCGGGTACTGTTGACATCGGTGTAAGAGTTGAGTGCAGAAACGAAGTTATGGAAAAAGTTAACGAAGCACTTTATGAATCAAAACTTATCGGTTATCCAAGACCGTGGAAAAACAAGGTTCGTACATTCTGCCAAAATCCGGGCGGCTTTGTAGCACAGGAAAACTATGATAACGACCTTGCTGTTGTTAACGGACACAGCTTTAAGGATAAGAAGAGTGAAAACACAAACCTTGCTATTCTTGTAAGCCATAATTTTACAGAACCGTTTAACCAGCCAATTGAATATGCGCAAAAAGTCGGTGAACTTACAAACATGCTTGGTGCAGGTCACATTATGGTTCAGCGTTTCGGTGATATTCTTGACGGTAAAAGAACATGGCAGTATGAACTTACAAAAAGTAATGTTAAGCCGACACTTAAAGACGCTGTCGCAGGTGATATTACTGCCGCTATGCCGTACCGTGCGATGACGAACATTATTGAATTTATCAAAATGCTTGATATTGTTGTACCGGGATTTGCATCAACCGAAACACTTCTTTACAGCCCTGAACTCAAATTCTATTCTAACAAAGTTAAAATGGATGAGAACCTTAACACCAACATTAAAGGTCTTCATTGCCTTGGTGACAGTTCAGGATGGACAAGAGGTCTTATGATGGCATCTGTAATGGGTGTACTTATGGGTCAAAAGCTCAGTAAAGAAGAAAACAACTAAAAATACATATAAAAACAAAAAACCTGTTGATTTTATCAACAGGTTTTTTGTTTTACTGACTATATTTAAAATATCATATCAATAAAGCTTTTCGCCCTTTTCAATTGCCATAATTTGATCAACGCGGGTTTGATGTCTTCCGCCTTCAAATTCTGTATTAAGGAAAACATCAACGAGTTCAATTGCAAGGCCTGCTCCTATAACTCTTTCGCCCATACAAAGAACATTTGCGTCATTGTGAAGCCTTGTATACTTTGCGCTGAAATAATCAGTACAGCAGCAAGCACGAATACCCTTAACTTTATTTGCCGCCATTGAAATGCCGACACCTGTACCACAGCAAAGAATTGCAGATGAACATTCGCCTGCCACTACCTTATCGCAAGCTTTTTGCGCAGAAATTGCATAATCAAATCTTTCAGGTGAGTAGCAGCCTACATCAATGTAATCTACTCCCGTTTCATCAAGATGCTTTTTAATTTCCTCTTTAAGTGAAAAACCTGCGTGGTCACTTCCTAATGCTATCATATTATTCTCCTTATCTTTCCTTTTTAAGTTTTAATTCTCTTTCAGCCTGGCTGAGCCTTAAATAAATCGGCATAAGAGCCGAGGCTGAAATTTTTTCTTTACTATTTGCGGCACAAGCTACACCTTGAGCGCATTGATACATTTTATCATCAGGTGACAAAACAGCATTATCCAAATTCAAATTATCAAAACATAGCTTTGCTCCGTCACCTGCAATAATAACTTTGCTGTACTTGGCAAGGTCTTTTCTTAAATCATCAATAGAAATCGCCCTGTCTTTACAAAGTCTTTTCACTGTACCGTTTTTAATTTCAAACACAGCGTTATAAAACTGCATTCTTCTCGCGTCCATTACAGCACAAACAATTGCATCTTCTTTAATAAAATTGCAGGCAATTGCCTCTAAAGTTGAAACGCTGATACAGGGAATATTTTTTTCAAATGCCAAACCTTTAACGGTTGCAACACCTATTCTGACTCCGGTAAAAGAACCGGGGCCTGCCGTAACCGCAATCGCTTCGAGTTCATCAACCGTATGTTCCCCCATTACCCTTTTAATCATAGGTAAAAGCGTTTCGCTGTGTGTAAGGCCGGCATTTACAAATTCACTTTTAATAACTTTATCTCCGTCGGTTAATGCAACAGAAGCAGTAACAGCCGAAGAATCAACTGATAAAATCATTATTCTTCCTCTGATTTTTTATACATTTTAAAAAGTCTTTCATTTTCGCCAAGGCGTTCAATTTCAATCATCAAAGTATCATCAGGCAATGCGCCGTAAACATTTTCGCTCCACTCAATTGCCATATATGCATCTGTTTCGAGAAAATCGAAAAATCCGGTAGAATAAAGGTCATCCCAACCGTCAACACGATACATATCAAAATGGTAAAGCGTATTTTCATCACCAATATAAGTATTGCAAATAGCAAAAGTCGGTGAAGAAACATCAACATCAATGCCAAGTCCTTTTGCAAAACCTGTTGTAAAAGCGGTTTTACCCATTCCAAGCCCGCCTAAAAATGCAACAAGCGATCCTTTAGGCAAGCTTTTGGCAACTTTTTTACCAAGCTCAACTGTTTCTTCATAACTTTTAGTTTTATACTCTTTCATACTTTCACCTTAAAAAAGACCGACAGTATTACCGTTTTCATCAATATCAATTTTATACGCAGCCGGTGATTTTGAAAGCCCCGGCATAGTCATAACCGAACCTGTTTGGCACACAAGGAAACCTGCACCGTTTGAAAGTGATGCAGAAGAAACGGTGATTTTGAAACCGTGAGGCCTGCCCAAAAGAGCAGGATTATCCGAAAGGCTGTACTGCGTTTTAGCCATACATACAGGCATATTATCACAGCCGAGTTTAATAAATTCATCAATACTCTTTTTAGCTTCCTTGGTGTATTCAACACCGTCTGCGCCATATATTTCCCTGGCAATAGTATCAATTTTTTCATAGATCGGGGTATCAATATCATAAAGAAAACGGAAATCATTTTCCTTTTCGCAAGCGGACATCACTTTTTTTGCAAGTTCCTCACTGCCTGCACCGCCTTCGGTAAAGCACTTTGTAACTGCAAAATCGGCACCTTTTTCTTTGCAGAATTTTTCAACAAATTCAATTTCTGCATCTGTATCTGCATAGAAATGATTGATAGCCACTACTACCGGCACACCGAATTTATGAAGATTATCAATATGTGCCGCAAGGTTTTCACTACCCTTTTTAAGTGCTTCCAAATTTTCCTCTTTAAGTTCATCTTTCGGCACGCCGCCGTTATATTTCATTGACCTTACGGTTGAAACAAGAACAACGCAGGCAGGCTTCAAACCGGCAAAGCGGCATTTAATATCAAAAAACTTTTCTGCACCCAAATCCGAACCGAAACCGGCTTCGGTAATGCAATAATCACCGAGTTTAAGCGCGGTTTTTGTAGCCCTTACGGAGTTACAACCGTGTGCAATATTTGCAAACGGACCGCCGTGCATAATAGCAGGTGTATTTTCAAGAGTTTGAACAAGGTTAGGCTTAATGGCATCTTTAAGCAAAACAGTCATAGCACCGTTTGCCTTAATATCCTTACAATAAACAGGCTGACCGTCATAAGTGTAAGCAACAAGAATTTTGCCAAGCCTTTGTTTTAAATCAAAAATATCATTTGCAAGGCAAAGAATCGCCATAACTTCACTTGCAACGGTGATTACAAAATGGTCTTCACGCGGGATACCGTTAAGCTTACCGCCGAGTGAACAAACAATATTACGAAGTGCGCGGTCATTCATATCAAGGCATCTTTTAACAAGAATTCTGCGTTGGTCAATACCAAGCACATTGCCCTGCTGAATATGATTATCAAGAATGGCGCACATAAGGTTATTTGCACTTGTAATAGCGTGCATATCGCCGGTAAAATGAAGATTTATATCCTCCATAGGTACAACCTGCGAATATCCGCCGCCTGCCGCACCGCCTTTAATTCCGAAAACAGGGCCGAGTGACGGCTCACGAAGGGCAGCAATTGCTTTTTTGCCAAGCCTATTGAGTGCTTGCGCAAGGCCGATTGAAACAGTAGTCTTACCCTCTCCCGCAGGGGTTGGATTAACAGCAGTTACCAAAACAAGCTTGCCGTCTTCTTTATCTTTTAAACTTTCGATAGTTTCATTTGATATTTTAGCTTTATAGTGACCGTAAGGCTCAATTCCTTTTGCATCAATACCAAGCATTGATGCAATTTCGCTAATATCTTTCAATTTAGCGTTTTGTGCAATTTCAATATCACTTAACATAAATATTTCTCCATTTATTCTTAACTTGCGATATATTATAACATATAACAATAAATATTCCAACAATAAATTTAACACAAAAAACACAATTTTTCACTTGACATTATCTTTCTAATATACTTTAATATAATATATACAAAATTCAATACAGATTGGAGAAAAAATTGAAAAAAAACAGAGTCGGATTTTTCAGCGGGCTTGATTTTGTAACACTTATCACTGCCCTTATCGGCTCTTGCTACGGACTTGCTCTTGTTTACAGTGCAACATATTCCACACTAAAAGACGGTGCTGTTATTGCGAGCGGCGTAAAAAGTATGCTGATTTCCACATTGGGCGGCATTATTTTTGCACTTATTGTTTGCAATATCGACTATGAAATTATATCAAAGTTGTGGCCTTTAATAGCGGCGGGATGTATAGGGCTTATGGTGGTAACACTGCTTTTCGGTAAAGCCGTTAACCCTGACAGGCCTGATGCTAAAAGCTGGCTTGACCTTGGTGTATTCTATTTTCAAACATCGGAGCTTTTAAAAGTCGGATTTATTATATCTTTTTCATATCATCTCGATATGGTTAAGGATAATATTAACAGGCTTAAAACAATCGTGCCGCTTGTAATTCACGGTATGATTCCTATCGGGCTTGTACTTTTAACCGGTGACGCCGGTTCAGCCCTCATCTTCCTGGTTATGTTCATCGGAATGTTATTCTTTGCGAAAGTAAATATAGGCTACTTTATTGCCGGAATTTGCGCAATAATAGTCGGCTTTACTGCGGCTTGGAAATTAAACATTATAAACGGTGTACAAAGGGAAAGAATCACTGCGCTGTTTTACCCTGAGCAATATAAAGATGTTCTCTATCAGCAAACTAACGGTAAAATTGCACTTGGCAGCGGCGGCTGGCTTGGCGAAGGTTATCTTAACGGAAGTATGACTCAAAGCGGTTCTGTGCCGGTAAACGAAAGTGATATGATTTTAACCGTTGCCGGTGAGGAACTCGGATATATCGGCGCACTTGCAGTAATTGTTATTCTTGCAGTGCTGATTATAAGGGTTATGACAACAGGTCTTAAAGCAAGAGATAATGTAGGTTATTTAATGTGCAGCGGCATATCGGTTATGCTGTTTGCGCAAATGTTTGTTAATATAGGAATGGAGCTTTCAATTTTACCGAGTATCGGTATTACACTGCCGCTTTTTTCGGCAGGCGGTTCATCATCGTTGTGTATTTACCTGGCACTCGGAATTGAAATGAGTGTTTACAGATTTTCAAAAGCACAAACTAACGCATTATTTTATAAATAATTCAAACATCAAAAACAAAAACGGACTGCTAATGCAGTCCGTTTTTTCTTACTTTATTTTTTGTAAACTTCTTTTCAAATACACCGTTAGGGTCTTTGACAAGCAATATTACAAGCCATATAACCAATCCTATTGTAACCACCGTTAAACCTAAAAGTGAATCGTTTAAGATTGATTCAAAACTTTGATTGAAATAATCAGCCTTAAGTTCGGCATATCCAAATATGAAATCGGCAAGCCCCACAGGGTGTTAAAAAACTGCGAAGAATTAAATCTCCGCAGTTTTTTTGACTTATTTAGTTTTAACACTCTTAACCTTTGACCAAGAAGAATAAACCTTTTTACCGTTCACTGTTTTATATGCACGAACTCTTACATAATACTTTTTCTTTGCTTTAAGTTTTTTAACAGTAGTCTTTGTTGTTTTCTGCTTTTTAACAGTTACAGTTTTCTTGTTTTTCTTAAATTTCTTGTCTGTTGCAACTTGAACTTGATAGCCCTTTACACCGCTGACTTTCTTCCATTCAACAGATACAGCTTTCTTTGCACCTTTAACTTTCTTAATTGAAGCAGATTTTGGCTTTGAAGTTACAGTCACATCTTCATCATTTGATGTATTTGTATCATTTTGATTAGGCTGTGTAGGTGTAGTTGACGGTGTCTGGCTTGGTGTAGGCTGTGTAGGTGCAACATAATTAGGATTAGCCACACCGCAACCGTTCAAGCAAACTTGTGCATTGTTTGAAAAATTGTGACCTAAAGCTTTGATTATTTCACCTATTTTCAATGTTTCTTGGCAAACTGAACATATGGTATCGCTTTGCTTACCGTCTTTTGTGCAAGTTGGTCTAACAGAATTGTTAGCAGAAACAGGTTTGTGACCGAGTGCATCAATCTTTTCTTGCTTAACAAGAACAGCATTACAAACTGAGCAATGCTTGCCCTCTGTTAAACCTGATTGAGTACAAGTCGCTGCAACCGCTTTATCAATCACTTCTGTATGACCTTTTGCATTTACATAATCATCTTTATATGTTTTATCGCAAGTTTTACACTCGTAAACAGTATAACCTTGAGTTGTGCAAGTAGGTTCTACAACGGTCAAGGTGTATGTGTGGTCAAGTTTTGCTATTTCTTTACCTTTTTCAAGTATTTTGTTACAAATTGTGCAAATCTTATCACCGGCATAACCTGTTGAAGTACAAGTTGCGGCTTTTTCTTTGATTAGCTTTTCTGTATGCCCTGTTGCAGGAATTACTTTTTGAGCTTCTAAAACTTCACCGCAAACAGAACATTTCTTACCGTTTGTAAGTCCGGTGCTTTCGCAAGTTGCAGCATAACCATCGACTGCTTCTTCAGTATGTCCTTTTGCAGGTATAACTTCCTGTTCAACAAGTACAGTGCCGCAAACAGAACATTTTGAACCTGCTGTTAAACCGGTCTTTGTACAAGTAGCTTGCACACCTTTCACACCTTCTACCTTATGACCGAGTGCATCAATTTTTTCTTGCTTAACAAGAACGGCATTACAAACCGAGCAATGCATACCCTCTGTTAAACCTGATTGAGTACAAGTCGGTGCTACCGCTTCATCAATTACTTCTGTATGACCTTTTGCATTTACATAATCATCTTTATATGTTTTATCGCAAGTTTTACACTCGTAAACAGTATAACCTTGAGTTGTGCAAGTAGGGGCAACAACGGTCAAGGTGTATGTGTGATCAAGTTTTGCTATTTCTTTACCTTTTTCAAGTACTTTATTACAAATTGTGCAAATCTTATCACCTGTATAACCTGTTGAAGTACAGGTTGCGGCTTTTTCGTTGATAAGTTTTTCTGTATGCCCTGTTGCAGGAATAATTTGCTGTTCTTCTAAAATTTCACCGCAAACAGAACATTTCTTACCGTCTGTAAGTCCTGTGCTTTCGCAAGTTGCAGCATAACCATCGACTGCTTCTTCAGTATGGCCTTTTGCAGGTATAACTTCCTGTTCAACAAGTACAGTGCCGCAAACAGAACATTTTGAGCCTGCTGTTAAACCGGTCCTTGTACAAGTAGCTTGCACACCTTTCACATCTTCTACCTTATGACCGAGTGCATCAATTTTTTCTTGCTTGACGAGAACAGCATTACAAACTGAGCAATGCTTACCCTCTGTTAAACCTGATTGAGTACAAGTCGGTGCTACCGCTTCATCAATCACTTCTGTATGACCTAAAGCATCTACATATCTATCCTTAGTTTCATAGTCACAATTTTCACAATTATAAAGCGTATATCCTCTTTCAGTACAAGTCGGAGCAATAACAGTAGAATCTAAATTGTGAACAGGTTTAGCAGTAAAATTATCTTTATATGTGTAACCACAAACACTGCATACATATTCCGTATAACCCACTGCTGTACAAGTTGGCATTACAACATTTGATGTGTATGTATGGCTAATTTTATCAATAGAAATACCTTTTGTTAGTTGCTCGCCGCAAACAGAACACACTTTATCACCTGTGTAGCCATTTTCAAAGCAAGTTGAAGCTTTGCTGTTAATTATTTTTTCTGTATGACCTGTTGGGTTTACATAAGAATCAATATAAGAAGCATTACACACTTCGCAAGTATAGCTTGTATATCCTTTTTCCGTGCAAGTAGGCGCTACAATAACAGCGTTGTATTTATGAGCATTCTTTCCAACAGTTGTACCCTTTTCAAGTAATGTTCCACATCTTGAACATACCTTGTCACCGGTATAGCCTTCTTCTACGCAAGTAGCCGCTTTTGCGTCTTTAATATATTCGGAATGACCAAGAGGTGTTGTTTCTGTTTGTGCTACAAGAATTTCTCCACATACCGAACATTTATAACCTTCAGTTAAGCCTGTTTGTGTACATGTTGCAAGAACAGCAGGAACAAGCTGTTTGGTATGACCTTTTGCCGGAACAGAAGTTTGAGATTGAACAACAGTTCCGCAATCGGTACAAGTAATTTCTTCTGTTAAGCCTGTTTTTGTACAAGTAGGTGCCACAGCCTGCTTTGTAACCTTGGTAGTGTGACCTTTTGCCGGAATTTCTTCCATCCCCGACAAAACTTCACCGCAGGTGGCACATACCATGCCTTTTTTGTGACCGGCTTCAGTGCAAGTAGCGTCTTGTTGTGGCACGCTTTTTTCAGTATGTCCGAGTGAATCCGTAAAATCCGTTTTGAAAGATTCGTTGCAATCATTGCAAATATGTAAAGTGTAACCCTGTTGTGTACAAGTAGGCTCAACAACTTTAATTGTTTCACCTGCTATTGCTTCAAACTTATTGCCATATGTTTCTGCATATTCTTGAGCAGTTGAACCGATATGACCGATAATTTTTACTGAAATTGGAATCGTTGTATTGTTATCAAAAATATCGCACTTATTATTATAAATCGTTATGCTGTTAATTGCTTTGCAATTATTAAAAGCGTTTTCGCCAATAGTAACAACTTTACTTTGAAGTTTAATATCACCAGCAAGAGAAGTACAATCTTCGAAGCAACCCTTTTCTATCATAGCAAGATTGTATGGGAAATTGATTGTTTTAAGATTTGTATCACTACCAAAAACATATTCACCAAGAGTTGTTATACCGCTTCCAAGTTTAACAGTTTCAAGTGAAGTACAATTCCTAAATGCTTCATCATCAATGGTTTTGCATGAGCTTGGAATTGCCATTGTAGTTAGTGCAGAATCCATAAAAAATGCACCTTGACCGATTGATTCAACACCTGAACCAAGTGTTACACTTATAAGATTTGGAAAGCCTTGAGAATATACTCTTTTATAATCAGAATAGGATTTAGTATAATATGCCGAATGATTAGAAAAAAGAAAAATCACCAATATGTGTCACTTTAGAACCTACAACAATATTTTTAATACTCTTATAATAATCATCTTTATACTCATCATTATATTCATCATTTTGATCAATATAATTCCAAAATATTGCATTTGAATAATCGTAAAGTTTATTATTTGAATATTTATAATCTGCCATTTTTCCTTTTCCTGAAACAGTCAATAAACCGGTTTCAGTATCAAAGGTATAACCGACAGTATTTCCCTCCGTTCCATCACCACAAGTATCAGTAAGAGATTCTGCGTGTGCTACAATGGTGAAACTTAAAGTTGATATTATCATAATAAACGATAATAATACACTAATTACTTTTTTCATAAAATATTTTCTCCGTCAGTTTAATTTTTGTATAATTGTAAGAACTTATCATTTACAATTATCTTAAAAAGACCTTTTCCGATTACAACTACATCCTTAATGTCACTTTGCTTTAAAAGCCATTGTTTAAACATGTCCCGATTATCTCTATGATTTTCAATATAAATATCTTTTATATCAAAAGTAGCTTCGCAATCTGTTTCTGAAGTTGCTTCAGCAATTTTTGACAATACAAAAAATTTATTATTGTCTAATTCTTTTTCTGTCAATAAATGACTAAACATATCTCACTTAATCTCCTTGTCTGTTAAATTTGGATTACATTTGCTACAATAATGAATATCATTATTGCTAAATCTTTTTGCCTCGAGAACACTAAAAAAGTCTCTACGATTTATTTCACTTATTCTATTAGCTTGGCAACATTCTTTTGTGTGTAAAATTTTGGTTCTTGTATTTAGAACAAATTGCTCTTTTGCCAAAACTATCACCCCCATTCACAAGTTGCAATTACAACATACGATGTATTTCAAATTTATAATACATCACTTGTTGTATTATGTCAACGAGAGTATGATTGATATGTCATAATAGAAGCATGGGGTGATGATATGGGATATTATCCAAGGCTTCGAGATTTGCGGGAAGATGCAGACTTAACGCAGGAAGAGCTTGTAAAGCTGCTTAAAATGCACAAAACTACCTATACAAATTACGAGCAAGGCAAGCGAGAGCCGCCATTTGAATTGATAATAAAATTAGCTAAATTTTACGATGTTTCAATAGATTACATTGCAGGATTGAGTGAAGATACAAGCATAAAAAAATAGACACTGAGTGATTTTGAAAAATCATCGGTGTCTATTTTATTTTTACGCAATAAATAAGCACATAAAAAATGCACCGAACAAAAGTCCGATGCATTTAATTCCCTCAGTCAACTTCGTTGACAGCTCCCTTTACAAGAGAGCCTTAAAAGGTAAAAATTATTTTATTTCTTTTTTCTTGCAGCTTTACGCTTTGCAAGTTCAGCTTCAAGTTCCTTACGCTTACGCTCATTTTCAAGTTCCTTAGCCTTTTCTTCAGCCTCGGCTCTTGCTTTAGCTTCATCATATTGAGCAGCAATTTCATCAAGGTGCTGGAAGTTTTCGTATTGAGTGAGAACTTTTTTAGCATCAACATAAGGTTTAGCAGCACGGTTAAACTGAGCGTGCTTATCCATTTCAGCCTTAGAAAGATTACGAACTTCTTTACGCTCATCAGAATACTTTTTAATTTCTGCTTTAAGTCTTTTAACTTCGTCAGCATCCTTATCTTTCTTAGCTACATGGCTAAGCTTTGCAAGTTCGGCGATTTTATCATCAAGGCTGTCTTCTTGTGCAAAGTAATCATCAATTACAGCAAAATCAAGTTCACGAAGTTCGTTAACAGAACCGAAGTATTTATTATATGCCTTAACAGCAGATACCTTTGAACGAGCAAGTTCGATAAAGAATTTTCTTTCTTCTTTTTCTTCAAGGTTAGATTTCGGCAAAGCCTTAGCTGATTTAAGTTCACTCTTAGCTTCGGCAAGGGATGCATTTTTAATTCCATCAAGTCCGGCATCAAGTACATTTTGGTATACTTCAACTTTCTTCTTACCAAGCTCTGTATCAAACTTATTAAGTTCATCTACAACAAACTTTGAAATTTCAATTTCCTCATTAAAATCTACATCTGCTTTATAAGCCTTTTTTGCTTCTTTACGAGCATTTTTATCAGAAATGCCCTTATAACTTGATTTATCAAGTTTTTTAGGTGTTGCAACTGCCATTTCTTTAGCGTTATTAACAAGGTCAATCATTTCTACAATATCCTTGTCCTTCATAGCATTGTTGCCATAGTCTTCAAACACGGCACGAACTTTAAGAACGCGAACATATGATTTTTGCTTTCTTTCTGACAAATCATAGAAGAAGAAAGGAATAACATTAAGTGTAGCACCGACAGCGGCAACAATAACCAAAATACGAAGAAGCGGAAGCAAAATATTATTAACATCATAAAGTGCGGATGATGGATTAACAAAGTTATTTTGACCGTTTGCAAGTTGGTCTGTAAGCATTTGGGAAAGTGTTTGCTTAGCACCCGGAAGAACCCTTGACATCAAACCGGTATCACTTGTTACTTTTTCTGCAATTTTAGCTGTCATACCGTATTTTTCTTGAAGAGCCGGCAATACACCTGCTGTAATAAGAGTGATAATACCGCCAATTGTAGCAACTGCTGCAAACATACCGTCAATACGCTCACCGGTTTTATATTGCTGATAATCACGAATATCTGCCTGAATTGAAGGGTTGAGAATATGAGCAAACGCACCTACAACAGCATTAAGATACAAACATGCCATTACTGCCCAAATTACATAATTTTTAATATTACCGTCTGCTCCGGCAGTGCCGAGGAAGAAAGGATACATACATAAAATAAATATTATATTGAAAAGATTTGTAACTATTTGAACATTTTTCTTACCCCATTTTCTGATGCAGAAAGGAGCAAGAAGCATACCCCAAAGCGAAGCGTTACCATAAACAGTAGTAATAATTACATATGTACCCTGTGAGCAAGCACCGCCATAGTTACAAAGCCAATAAAGAATGTTAGCATACGCAGTTTCAAGGAAACCGATCCAAGTTGCAAGAGAAATAATCCAGAAATACTTATTTTTTGCTACTTCGCGGAAAGCGTCACTAAACTTAATTTGCACAACATGAGTCTTTGCCTGAATAATTTTTTCTTGTGTGTTAGCATAAACGACAAATACAAGAAGTGTACCGATTACACCGATTACAGGAAAAGCAATTCTATAAACCTTAATATCCGTTTGGTTAGTTCCGATAATTGCAGCAATTGCAGGAATAATAATATTGTAAACAGTTGGACCGAAAGAATAAATAATACTCTTAATTGATGCTACATCTGCTCTTTCCTGCGAGTTAGGAGAAAGAACATGAATGAGATTTTCATAAGCATCATAGAAGAAATAATAGAAAAACTGAAGTGCAAGGTTAAACAGAAGAACTACTGCGCACTTTGCAACATATTCAGCATTTTTGCCGAAGATTTGACCGTCACCTACAAGAAGATGAAGCTTATCATACGGGAACCAAACCATTGCAACAAAAATCACTGCGCAAGGAATACCCATTCTAAGCAAGTAAGGCCTATATTTACCGGCTTTATTACGCGTATTATCAACTATGTTAGCACGAACACCCGTTAATGGAATACCTGCCAATACACCGATAACATACATAATATACATATCGGTAAGACCTATACCGATAGTTCCTGAAAGGAACACATTTGTAGCACCTAAAATACAAGGAATACTCATGCACACGATAAGATATGCACCAATTCCGCCGAAAGCATAGGCACCGATTTCTTTAAAGGACATATACCTGCCCTTTGGCGGCTCTTTCCAATAGTATTTCACATTGTCAAGAAGAGTCGTCACTTTTTGTTTGAGTGAAGCATTTTCTGCCATACTTATCCCCCTTAGTTAAATCATAAGCATTATGATAACATATTTTTATTGCAATTACAACAAAAAAGATACAATTTCTTGTATCCTTTTTATCGAATATATCAAATTGTAGTATAAAAAGTGAATTTAGTCCAAATTGAATTCAAATGTATCATTGCCTTTTATTTCGGCAATAACTTTTGATGATTTAATTTGATAAGATGTGGAAGAAGCAAGTTTTGAATAAGTATCATCTTCAATAACATCGGCAGATGTATTATCGGTAAACATAAATCCGTTACCCATCTGTGCCCTGGCGGTATTCATTGCAAAATATTTTAATGCCTTGCCGGAATTATCTTCAATTTCAGATGTAACATCAAAGAAATATTTTTGCCCGTTAAATTCAGCCATTGAAATCATTTTAGCTATTGAATTAGTTTCAAGGTTAATAAGATGTGAAGCTTTAATATCATTTTGAAGAAGCAAATATTCAAAAAGGCCGCTTAAAGTTGAATTCATACCCTTCTTTTGCAAAACGGTATCAAATACGGTAGTAACCGAATTATCGACTGTAAAATTTTTGGTAATATATGAATAAACATTAAGTAAATATTCATTTTTGCTGACTTTGCCGAAGCCGCATTTAATCATAATTTTTGAAATTTCATTATTAAATTCTTTAAGTTTGGCAGTTTGAGTTTCCTTATCGTTTGCATAAGTGATTTTAACACCGGAATTATCATCAAGAAAATCAATTCCGTCAACAAGAATGTACTGTGGGAACGAAGTATAAAAAAGCCTGTTAACATCATCCGTTAATGAAACATTATATTTAACTTCACTTTCGTAATTAAGAACCGCATTACAAAGCTTTTCATATGCTTTTATTGATGATTCGTCTAGTGAAGCATAATGTGCATCTGTCGTAATTTTTATTTGAACATTATCGGCTTCAACAGACTCGTCTGTTTTATTAGAAGAATCTGCATTACTGCAAGCAGCAAAAATCGAACAAAACAAAGCTGCACACAAAATAAGAGATATGGTTTTTTTCATTCAAGTACACCTACTTTTTTAATTGTTTAAGTTTATCTTCACTTTGTAAAAAGAATTGCTTATATGCATCGCAATAATCACTGCTTTCACGGTTGCGCTTGCATCCGCCGCCGCGGCACAAATAAAAATATTTGCAATCCTTACATTTTTCATTGAGTTTGAATGAGCTTTTTATAAACTCAACACATTTAGGGCTTTGATACATTTCACTAAATGATAATGTATTTATATTATCAAGATACCATTCATCAGTGCAGTAAAAATCACAAGGGTAAACACTTCCGTCCCCTTCAACAACAAATTGATTGGAGCAAAAGCCGTTCATACCGCACTGCTCGGCATTATTACCGTTTGCAAGAGATATGTAATTATCAAATGTGCGAACAGAAACAAAATCTCCGCGCAGATAATCATTATAGTAAATATTAAAACCTTTAGTTAAAAAGAAAGCATAATCATCACTACTCATATACATATCATTATCACTTTCATCACCAAAAGGTTTAAGGCCTACTATAAACTGAATATACTTTAAATCATTTGATTTAAAAAATCTATAAGCTTTTCTGAAATTCAAAGCTGTATTTTTGGTTAAAACGGAAAGAACATTAAAAGTAACATTATGCTTTTTTAATATTTCAATGCCTTTTAAAATATCATCAAACGAATTTTTACCGTTAGGATAAATACGATATTTATTTAGCTCAAAATCACCGTCAAGCGAAACGCCGATCAGAAAATTATTATTTTTAAAAAAAGCGGCATATTCATCAGTGATAAGCGTACCGTTAGTCTGCAGGCAATAATGAATATTACTGCCTTTTTTATTCACGCTTTTTGCGTATGAAACAAAATTTTTATAAAAATCAAGTGAACACAAAAGCGGCTCACCGCCCTGAAATGTAAAAAATACATCTGTACCTTTCGCAAAATCAAGTGCGCTGTCAATAACTCTTCGGGCTGTATTTTCACTCATAAACCCTTTTGAGAAATCATCCCTTTTGGAAGAAAGGGAATGATAAAAACAATATTCACAAGCAAGATTACAATTACTTGATGCCGGTTTAAGCATAACCGAAATCGGCATTAAATCACCTTCTAACGCTATTTAGTATATAACAAAAAAAGTGATTAGACAAGAGTTATTTACCGTTATCACGATAAAAAGCAGAATATTTACAATTTAGAAATTTATTACCTTTAACTTCAATATTTTTAAAATTAACGGCTGATATGGCGCAATCGGTTATATTTTCAAAGGTGCAATTTAAAATTTTTATATTCGTTTGATAAAGATTTTTAAAATAATTATGCGTTCCCACTCCCCTATATACATTTTTAAAAACGCAGTTTTCAATGGTTATATTATCGTTCATAGTATTATCATAAGAAGTAAAGCCGAAAAAATGAACACGGTCAAGAATATCAATTTGAACAGCTTCCGAGGAATTGACATTCAGATTTGAGAGCTGACCGTTAAAAACGCAATTGTAAAAAGTTACATTTTGGCAAGACGCAAGTTCAGCGTGGTGGGAATAATAATTATTGAGAAAAGTTACATTTTCGATTTTAACATTATTTGAATGACAAAGGCGTAAAATGCACGATTTATTACGGTTAAAATTACCGTCAAGAGTTCCGTTTTTGATTATACACCGGGTAAGTGAAGAATATTTTGGATACTCCTTATTTTCAGGGGATTTAAAAATATTACCGCGTTCGTAATTAGCATTTTTTATAAACGATTTATTCAAATCAATTGTAGTATAGCTTGAAAGGTGCAATGTTTTTTTTACATTATAAACGCCTTTTGAAATTTTTATGGTTAAAAAATTATATTTATTTGCATTATTTTCAGTATATTCAAGTGCGCGGGAAAGCGCTGTTGTTATATCAGAAGTGGAATAATAGCTTTTAAGTACATTTTTATTTTCGTTAATCACGCACACACTGCATATTGTAAAACCGTATGAAAAGAAAATGCAGGAAGCAAAAATAATACACATTAAAAGCGAAGTTAATTTGTTTTTCAAGCTATCCCCTCCTAAATTTCCATATTATTTTTAGAGGAAATCAAAAATAAATACAAGACAGCTTTTGGTATAATTGACATTAAGATTATATAATGTTATAATTATTTATCTTTTACTTATAGGAAGTAGATATTTTGAAAAACTATTCTATATCTTTACCGAGTTATTCAATCGGCGATAATGTATATGACAAAATATGTGAAATCTGCCTGCCTTTCGGCAAAAAAGCAATATGCATCGGCGGTAAAACTGCGATAAGCAAGGTTAAAGATTTGATAATTGAAGCCTGCTGCGGCAGTGAGTTGGAGATACTTGACTTTTTATGGTACGGCGGTGACGCCACATATGAAAATGTGAAAAAGCTGGAAGAAAACGAGCTTGTTAAAAAAGCAGATATTATTTTTGGCATAGGCGGCGGAAAAGCGCTTGACACTGCAAAAGCACTTGCTTTTAAAACTGGCAAAAATATTTTTACTTTTCCTACCATTGCATCAAACTGTGCCGGCACAACCGCAGTTTCAATAATGTATAATGATGACGGAAGTTTTAAAGAGCCGTTTTTCTTTACGGCTCCGCCACGGCATTGCTTTATTTACACACCGGTTATTGCAAAATCACCTGCAAAGTTTATGTGGGCAGGTATCGGCGATACATATGCAAAGTATTTTGAAGCCGAGATGAGCAGCCGAGGTGAAGATTTGGTACATTACCACGCACTCGGCGTTACAACATCGCAAATGTGTTTGACTCCCCTGCTTAAATACGGGAAGAAAGCACTTGAAGATTTTAAATCAGGCACAGCAAGCTTTGAAGTTGAGCAAGTTGTATTAGACATAGTTGTTACAACCGGCATTGCATCAATATTATTAACAGCGGAGCATATAATCGACTATAACACAGGGCTTGCACACGCTGTATTTTATGCGCTTACATCTTATCCGCACATTGAAGAAAATCATTTGCACGGTGAAGTTGTCGGCTTTGGAATACTTATTTTATTGCTTGTTGACGAAAATGAAGAAATGTTTAAAACAATGTTTGATTTCAACCGTTCAATTTCACTTCCAACCTGCTTAAAAGATATTGAAATGAGCGAAAGTGATTTAGATAAGCTTGTACCAATGGTGTGCGCTATGAAAGATATTGACCACAACCCTTACAAAATCACCGAAGAAATGGTATTAAAAGCTTTTAAAAGGCTTGAAGAATATAACAAAAACAACTAATAAGAAAGAGGTAACATTATGAAAAAAACAATCAAAAAGGTTTTAGCTGTTATTTTTGCAATTGCTGTTGCAGCAGCTTGCTTTGCCGGATGTTCAAAATCGGACAGCAGCAGTAAAAAAGATTCTAAAACCGCAAAATTCGGAATTGTAGTTCAAACAGGTGCAAACGGTGCATTTGTTGATATGAAAGACGGAATCATAGAAGAAATGAAGAAAAACGGATATGAAAATGCAGAATTTGATTATAAAGACGCACAGGGAGATTCAACCACTCTTACAACTATAATCAACTCTATGGATGACGGAAGTTATGATGCTATTTTCACAATCGGCACAGCTTGCACACAAACACTTGTAAACTTAGCTTCTGACACACCTTGCTTCTTCTGTGCAGTCAGCGCACCGGTTGAGGCTAAAGTAATTACCGATATGGCTGCACCTGACAAAAATGCAACAGGCACATCAAACGCTATCCCTGTTTCAGATATTATTGATATGGGATATAAAATTACACCTGATGTAAAAAAATGGGGCTTTATTTATTCAACATCACAAATCAATGCTGTAAACACAGTTGAATCAGCACAAAAGTATCTTGATGAAAAAGGTGTTAAATACGAAAGTGCAACAGTTGAAACATCGGCAGATGTAAAAGCATCAACAGAAACACTTATCAAAAAGGGCTGTGATGTAATATTTGTACCTAATGATGCAATTGTACAAGACGGTGTATCTGCACTTGCACAGGTATGCAACGAAGCTAAAATACCTACTTACTGCTCATCAGCTACAACAGTTAACAGTGGCTGCCTTGCTACCCTTGCAATTGACGATAAGGGAATAGGTGCTAAAACAGCAGATAAGTGCATTGAATATATGAAAGGCACTAAAATTGAAGAAATCCCTGCCGAAGTTGTAGGAATCGACTACTGCACATTTAACTGCGGCACAGCCGATATGCTTGGTGTAAACACACCTGATAAAGACACCATCGGCTATGAAATTCAATTAGTTAACGAATAAAATCATTACAAACTATTAAGGACACATTATGCAGGTTTATATTACAGCTGTCGAGGAGGGTTTTCTTTACGGTCTGCTCGCACTCGGCATATACATTTCACTCAGAATTTTAGACATACCTGACCTTACAACCGAGGGTTCATTCGGCTTTGGCTCGGCAGTTGCCGCAGTTGTTGCAAGCAAAGGTTTAAGTATTACAAGTTTTATTGCGGCATTTTTTGCCGGTGTGCTTGCTGGAATTGTTACAGGCCTTTTGCAAACCAAGCTAAAAGTTCATCCTGTTTTGGCAGGTATTATAACAATGAGCGGCCTTTACTCAATAAATTTGATGGTTAGGGGTTCATCCAACCTCAACTTTAACGATAATTCGGCTTTCACCAAATTTTTCAAAGCAGTCGGTATCAGCGGTGCTGATAAAAAAATTGCAGGTCTTATTATAGGTGCGGTTGTTTGTATTCTGGTTTTAATACTTCTTATCTTATTTTTCAGAACTCATCTCGGCCTTTGCATAAGAGCTACGGGTGATAATCCCGATATGGTAAGGGCATCATCAATCAATGTTGATTTTTCGCTCATATTCGGTTTGGCACTTGCAAACGGACTTATTGCTCTTTCAGGTGCGCTGATTTCACATTATTTGGGACTCAGTGACCAAAGCTTTTCTAACGGAACACTTATTTACGGACTTGCGGCAGTAATAATCGGTGAAGCAATTTTCGGTAAAAGAAATGTTGCTCTCGGTTTAACAAGCGCTGTTGTCGGCTCTGTAATTTACAAAATAATTGTAGCATTTGTTATAGATGTATCACTCTTTGGCAAAAACAGTGAAAATCTTATGAAGCTTACTTGTGCTATTATTGTTGCCATTACATTGGTAGTACCTGAAATTAAGCATAAGTTTGAAAATGCAAAAAGTAAAAAGGAGGCAAGAAAAAATGCTTGAAATTAAAAATGTCTCCAAAACATTTGCTAAAGATACGGTAAATGAGCATAAAGCTTTAAACAACATTAACCTCACACTTAATGACGGTGAATTTGTTACAATAGTAGGTTCAAACGGAGCAGGAAAATCCACACTGTTCAATATGATATGCGGTACTTTTGAACAGGACAGCGGAAGCATTATACTTGACGGAAAAGATATTTCGTTTATGCCTGAACATAAAAGGGCAAGACTTGTAGGCAGAGTTTTTCAAGACCCGATGAAAGGCACTGCACCTAATATGACTATTGAAGAAAACCTTGCTCTTGCATATTCGCGTGCAGGTTCAAGTTTCTTTTCACAAGCTATCGGGAAAAAGAAAAGAGAATATTTTCAAGAGCATCTTGCACGATTTGATATGGGACTTGAAGACAGAATGAAAACTAAAATCGGTCTTCTTTCCGGCGGGCAAAGGCAGGTTGTTACGCTTTTAATGTGTACAATTGTTACACCAAAGCTTCTTTTACTTGATGAACACACAGCGGCACTTGACCCTGTTACAGCTGACAAAGTTATGAAAATCACCAATAATATTGTGAAAGAGAACAATATTACAACTATGATGATTACTCATAACATGTCGCAAGCACTTGTTACCGGCACAAGAACAATAATGATGGATTCAGGCGAAATCATAATTGACCTTGACAGTGAAACAAGAAAAGAAATGAATGTATCAGACTTGTTAAAGCTTTATCGTGAAAGAGAAATGAAAGATTTTGATAACGACAGAATACTTTTACAAAAAGATTGACTAAAAACGCAATGTAAGTTAATGTGCTTACATTGCGTTTTTGTTAATTATTTTACTTCTATTTATTAAATATTCATTAAATAAATAAAAAAGTATAGAAATCAATATTTTATAGTTGTATAATAAGCAAAAAATGAAACAAAGGAGAAATGTTATGCCTCAAACTCCAAAAGCTCCATGGCTTAAATATTTTGGTGACATTCCTGAACATCTTGTTTATCCTCAAGGCTCAATGTATGAAGCCATAAAGGATAATGTAAATCAGCTCAACAAAATAAATTCCGTTGCATATGAATTTCAAGGAAAGAAAACAACATATAAAACTTTTTTTGAAAAGATTGAAACACTGGGCAAGGCTTACAGAAGCATCGGAATTTGCGAAGGCGACTGCGTAACAGTATGTATGCCAAACACACCGCAGGGTATTGATACATTTTATTCACTCAACCGTATCGGCGCAATTCCGGCAATGATTCACCCGCTTTCAGCAGAAGGTGAAATAGCATTTTACATTAACACAACCAATTCAAAAGCTATTTTGGTAATTGATTTATTTTACGAAAAGGTTCTTCGTGCATTAAAAGATGTTAAACATCCTGTTAAGGTAATAGTTGCACATATTAAGGATGAGCTTCCTTTTCCGCTTAATATGCTCTACCCTCTTACAGTTAAGAAAAAGCCGGCTCCGCTTCCAAAAGATAATAAAAATATAATTGATTGGAGCGACTTTATAAAAGGTGCTAAAAAAGCACCGGCACTCACAAATAATATGCCTAAAATGGATGATACCGCAGTTATTCTTTTCAGCGGCGGCACAACCGGTACATCAAAAGGCATTGAGCTTACAAATATGAATATGAACGCTTTAGGTGCTCAAGTTGCTGCAAATGCCGGCTTTTCAATGGATGGGCTTCGAATGTTTTCCGTTATGCCTTTATTCCACGGTTTCGGCTTAGGTGTAGGAATACACACAGCACTTCAAGCGGGCGGAACCTGCATAGTAATCCCGCAGTTCACTATTAAAACTTACGCAAGGGATGTAAAAAAATACAAACCTAATGTTATTGTAGGTGTTCCTACCCTTTATGAAGCATTGCTTCGCAGTGAGGGATTTGATTTTGACCTTTCATTCCTGCGCGGAATGTTCTGTGGCGGCGACTCTCTTTCAGTTGAGCTTAAGAAAAAAGTTGATAAATTCCTTAAAGAACATAATGCTACAATCCAAGTTCGTGAGGGATACGGTACAACAGAATGTGTAACCGCATCTTGCCTCACTCCGTTTGATACATACCGTGAGGGTAGTATAGGTATTCCGCTTTCAGATACATACTATTCAATAGTTAATCCGCAAAACGATACTGAACTTCCATATGGTGAAGAAGGTGAAATTTGCATTACAGGCCCTACCGTTATGAAAGGTTACCTTAATAACGCAGAAGAAACCGCATCAACACTTCGTACACACAAAGACGGAAATGTATGGCTTCACACCGGTGACCTCGGCACCATGGATGAAGACGGTTTTATTTATTATAAGCAGAGAATGAAAAGGCTTATTATTGTATCGGGTATCAATGTTTATCCATCTCAAGTTGAAAATGCGATTGATGCTCATCCCGATGTACTTCTTTCATGTGCAATCGGCATACCTGACCCGTACAAAATGCATGTTGTAAAAGCTTTTGTTGTATTGCGCCAAGGCGCTGAACCAAGTGATAAAATTAAAGAAGAAATACTTGAACACTGCAAGAAAAATATTTCGCGTTACGGTGTACCTAAAGAAATCGAATTCAGAGATTCACTTCCTAAAACCTTGGTAGGCAAAGTCGCTTACCGCAAATTAGAAGAAGAGGAAGCCGAGAAAAGAAAAAATAAATAAGTATTTAAAATTAAAGCAAATCTGTTTTATGGCAGATTTGCTTTTTTATTTTGTTTTTATATGTTTTTATTAAAAGTTTTCATACCTCTTGAAGAAATTTTGGTAATATTGTATAATATTCATATTACTATGCAAAATACATATTTATATTAGCACATATATATGTATTGAAAAGCATAAAACAATATATAAGACAGAGGGGGAAAACTTATGGCTAACGCGGGCAAGGTAAAAAGATTAGCTAAAGACATTAAAACGCATTGGAAAAAACCGGCACCCGGTAAATATGTACCGTATCGTGAATATTTGGACATACTTATCGGCTCAGGCAGTAACTATGCAAGCAACAAAACACTTGAATACATAACATTCGCTGCCGGCTGCTACTTAATGATGTATCATTACAAGCTGCCGTACTTAACCTATTCAATTATAGCGATCATCAATATGCCGCTTAATTATATTTGGACTTTAATAGGTTGGATAATTAACGACAACTTGGGCTTTTTGCCAAAGAAAACGGAACGCAGATTTTATGGGCTTTATTTCTTTTTAATTGCCGCGGGGTTGTGGATGATATTTGGTGATTTTTCATTTATGCTTCCTGACAGCAACAAATTAGTTCACTATCTAAACGGACTTGAGGGATTATCTGCCGCATCAACAATCAAAATTTTCGGCACACATATTTTGTGGAACGGTTGGAGCGGTGCGCGTAATATTTTTTACCGCAAAAAGCTCATACCTAAATTCGGCAGATACAAATACAGCTTATACTGCGATTTCATACCTAAAGTTATAATGGTATGGTTAATTGGCTGGTTACCATTTTATTCAACTATTACCGATACCGTAACAAGAGTATGGGTAGCTAATTTGCTGTTTTCAATATACAACTTATTCCCATTCGGTAACAATCTCGAAAACTGCGCACAAAACTGCTCACCAAATGTTCGCGAAAGAATATTAGTAAGAACATATCCTATTAAATTATCACACTTAATGCAATCTATTTTAGCAATACTTTTACCTGTATTTATAGGTATGTGCAAGGATAAATGGGCAGATATTGCAGTATTCAAATGGATTATTCCTATTACATTTACTGTATTTGCAGTACTTACAATGGTTTTTGCCGGCAGAATAAAAGAAAGAATACCGCAGCCGCCGCTTGAAAAGAAAGTGCAAATCAAATTTTGGGACGGTATGTTTGGTGTAATGCGAAATAAATACAGATGGATTCAAACAATAGTAGGTTTGCTTGATTCGCTTGGTAACGGAATGTTGGCATTTACAACAGTACTTTACCTTTACACATTCAGGTTAAGCGGATTAAGCTATTCGCTTATAGTTGCGTTAGTATCTTTCGCAGGTACGCCGCCTGATTTCTTTACACCGTATTTTATTAAAAAATTCTCATACAAGCAAGTTATGATTTTCTATAACATATCAAGAGCAGTATGTTACAGCGTTATAGTTGCCTGCTACTTACTTTGCGGTGAACATCTTGTTTTATGCGGTACATTATCTGTAATAGTCTTGTTTATTACCGAAATGTTCCAAACAGTTCCGAAATCTATTGACCACGATATGAGTGTACGAGTGAACGACTATCAAATGTACCTTTCGGGCGAAAGACTTGAAAGTTTTGCAGGTGTGTTTGGCTGGTTTACCGGACCTATTGTATCGTTTGTAGGTTTAATTATTCCAATTTTAATTTTAAGATATGGATTTAACAGCAACTGGGATGTACTTTTCATTGATTCATCAAGAATCAAAATAATTGTAATACCAATTATATTTGATATTGTTGGTTATTTGCTTATGACAATTCCGTATTTCTTCTGGGATTATGATGATGACAAGCAAAACAAAGTTATGCAGGTTCTCAGAAAAAGAGAAAAAGTCACCCGCACAAAATACAACGAGGAACACGGCATTACCCAAAGTGATGAAACAGTTGAAGAAAAAATCGGCGAGGAGGTAATGTCATAATGAAAAAGCGTAAAAAAAACGAAGTAAATACAATTGAAAACGACGATTTCTTGGCACAAGAAGCACAGGAAAGCCAAGAAACCGCCGAAGATTATACACTTGATATTCCGGATGATGAAATTTGGACTTATCAAATTGAGGGATTGCAAAAACCGCACATTAACGAACCTTTTGAAAATGCCACCCTAAAAAAAATAATAGTAGTAATTACTCTGCTTATTGCAATAGGAACTGCTATTTTTCTTTCGGTTCGTGCGGTACATTCAGATGAATTCAAATATGAGCAGCTTTCCGACGGAACTTACGAGCTTATAAAGTATTCAAATCCGGGTAAAGTGAAAGAGGTTACAATTGACTATGTAGTTGATGTAAAAACAGGTAAAAAAGATACTTCAAAGCCTATTACGAAAATACATGAATATGCCTTTAACTGCGATGAATCAGTAACAAAAATAAATATCGGCAAAACAGTGAAGAACATAGACGGAAAATCAATTTATTCCTGCTGGGGAATAGCAAATGTATTTGTTGACAAAGAAAACCCTTACTATTGTGATATTAACGGTGTACTGTATAACAAGGATGTTACAGAAATCGTATTCTACCCTACCGACCACGACCGAGAATTAAGACTGCAAAACGGTTATGCAAAGCTTGACAAAAAGGGCGAGCAACATTCCATTCTTGTTGACGACGACGGAAAAGAAATGGAAGAACTTTGGGGTACAACAAAAAAGTATAACGAAGCTTACTATCAAAAATATAACAGAAACACAAGAACATATGTTGTTCCGTCAAGCGTAAAAACAATCGGTGAGCTTGCATTTGCATATTCAAACATTACTGATTTATATATTCCTGAGGGCGTAAGTCGTATGGAAAATATGGCAATATTTAAAAATACGGTATTAGTTAATATTTTCAGTTACAAAGCAAGTAAGCCTGTTATCGAAACATCATACAAGGCAATTGATGGTATGGATGAAATCTATTCATCACTGCCTGAGGGGCTTGAATTTATCGGCTCTGACTGTATGTATTATTTAAGAGGGTTATCATATATGTATATTCCTTCTTCCGTAAAAGAAATTAAGCACCACGCATTTTGGGACGCTGTATATGACGAAGACGGTGAATTAAAAGGAATAACAGAAATCAACATTGCTTTAGACGAAAATGCATTTAACGCAAAATGCACAACCGGTGACCAATGGCGCCCGCAACACGATTATATGTTATTCAAAAAATCAGTTGATTTGAAATATTCGGCAAAAAGAGAATCACAAAAAGCAAATAATATTCACCGTGAATATTACTGGGCAGTCCAATGGATTAAAAACAACAAATCAGAAAATTTTGTGAAAAACTCCGCTTATCTTGTGAAAGATATGGACGGTGACGGTATTCCTGAACTTGTGCTTAGAGAAAACGGAAAAGATACAATACTTACAATAAAGTATAATTACCTTGATGAATACAAAGGCAATGCAAAATATACTGATAAGGAATTTTCAAAGCTTGATGATGAAAAACAGCTTGACAGTATTTTGAAAGCAGAAAAATAACGCTCAATTCAAAATACCGGAACTTACATATTGTAAGCTCCGGTATTTTGTGAATACGGTTATTATGGAGAAAAAAATGACTAAAGAAGAATACTTAAATCAAATCGAAGATGTAATTGAAAAAGGAAAATACAAAGATAATTGGCAATCGCTTACAAATCACAAAACTCCTGACTGGTATTATAAAGGCAAACTTGGAATATTTATTCACTGGGGAATATACAGTGTACCGGCTTATGGCAACGAGTGGTATTCGCGTTCAATGTACGATAAAAAATGCAAAGAATATTTATATCACAGAAAAAATTACGGGCCTCAAAATAAATTCGGTTACAAAGA
>ERZ857480.53661-NODE-83029-length-48920-cov-10.0000_pt1 | contig 48920 bp, 70 predicted proteins | sample MGYA00519767_ERZ857480 | MGnify/ENA primary metagenome ERZ857480 (study PRJEB31778, sample SAMEA3449210) | human gut metagenome | biome: human gut; feature: human-associated habitat; material: faeces | place: United Kingdom | collected 2010/2012 ...
ATAAAAAAAGTGGCTGCGCCACATAAGTGTAGGCAAAAGTTATCTTGCTGCCTGCACTTTTTCTTTCGCATTCCTTCATTTTCTGTTATCATAAAAGTGGGTGATGCACATGGCGGCTTCTTTTACCATCAAATTGATTTTTTCCGATCATTGGGATTCTTTTCAGTTAAAGTATCCCAACATTCGACCGGTTGTTTCCTATGAAGTAGAAAGAGTTTTAGGCTGCGGCGATCCTCGTAATGGCTTTGCTCTGTATGAATGTCCGCGTTGCTTTCGCAAACGCTTTGTTCCTTTTCGCTGTCATTCTAGATTCTGCAGTACTTGTGGTTCTGCCTATCAGGATGACCGCGCTGCCTCCATTGAAGAAAAACTGATTAACTGCAGGCATCGTCATGTCGTCTTCACGATCGCTGAAGAACTCCGTCCATATTTTCGTAAGTATCGCAATTTGCTTCATGTCCTTTTCCGTTCGGCAGCACAAGTCATTCAGGATTGGGCTTTGGCGCAAAACAAAAAAGAGCAGTTCCAATTCGGTATGGTTTGCGTCCTGCATACTTTCGGCCGTGATCTCAAATGGAATCCCCATATCCACATGCTTCTTACCGAGGGTGCCTGCGGCAAAATCTCGCCTTGGAAATCCTTTCATTATTTTCCTTATGTCATGTTGCGTAAACGTTGGATGACAACTCTCCTTTACAATCTCAGGCAGGAGATTCTTTCCTCTAATCTTTCCGACACACACTTTTTGAATCTGGTAAATCGCTTCTATCGAATTTACAAAGATGGCTTTTATGTTCATGCGCCTAAATCTGATTTTAATTCTGCTTCCGCAGTTACCAAATACATCGTTCGCTACATTGGCAGGCCCGCGATGGCACAATCGCGCATCATCAATTATGACGGCTCCAGGGTTACCTTTTGGTATCAGCGCCATGAAGATAACGAGAAGGTTGTCGAATGTGTTCCTGCACATGACTTCATCAAACGTCTCATTATTCACATTCCGGAAAAAGGCTTTCACATGCTCCGCTACTATGGTCTTTATGCACAGCCTTTTTCCAAAAATACACATCTGTTTCGACGCATTCATCCTGACAAAAAGTCTGCACGCAAGCTCCTGCAGCGTTGGGCTTTTCGCATCAGTGTTTCCTTTGGTATTGATCCGCTGAAATGCCATTGTGGCACATACATGCATTTTATTGAGACTTACTATCCTTTTAGCCCTGCACATTCTCCGCCTTTCATGGTACAATAGAGGAAACCCTACGAACGGAGGCTTTCCTTATGGCTGTGATCTATTATGATACGAATGGAAAAGAAGTTACAAAGAAAGAGTTTGTAGCGATTCTCAGAGAAAAATATATGAAAAACCCGCCTGATGGCTACACACGCAGGGAAATTGAGCGCATGCGGGACAATGATATTCTTGATATGGATTATTTTCTAAACGAGTTTTAAAGATTCTCTCGAACCTACCCTTATTTTGTTATACCCAAAATTCTTATGATTATTGGATATATTTCTTTATTTCCCTTTATCTTCCATCCTATCTCTTGTCGATATTTCCTATTCAAGGACAAAAGTGCACATAACGAAATCAAAGATTTCTATGTGCACATGGCGCTCATAGATGAGCGCCGCTCCGCAAGGTGCTTTTGTCGTTATTCCGGAAATATCGTGCAGCGATATTTCCTACATAATAAACAGCGACCTGCGCAATGGAGGATATCTTCGCCGCGCAGGCCGTTTTTTGTTTTGTCTTGTTCTTTTATGTTATCAAATTTATGCTGTCAAATGTCAGCACTCGCTATTCCAGCACAATATCGCTGATATCGATATCCTCGTTCTTGACCGCCTTGTAGGTCTCCCCGTTAAAGATGTCATACATGATCGGTACGACTAGCAGGGTCAGCGCCGTCGCGTAGACCAGTCCGCCGATGCACACCAGCGCGACCGGCTGCATCATATCGGTGCCGGCGGTCTTGCCGACCGCCATGACGATCAGACCCAGGATCGTCGTCAAGCTGGTCATCAGTACCGGACGCATACGTGTGGAACCTGCCATGATGATCGCGTCGCGCTTTTCCATTCCGCGCGCCCGCAGCTGGTTCGTATAGTCCACAAGCACGATGCCGTTATTGACGATGACGCCGACCAGGAGAATCAAGCCAATCATCGCGATAATCGAAAGCTCCTTGCCGAAGATCAGTAGCGCCAAAAGTCCTCCCGTAAACGCCAGCGGAATCGTAAACATGACGATGAACGGCGATTTGAGTGACTGGAACTGCGCCACCATAATCAGATAAACCAGCAGAATGCCGAGCCCCATCATCGTCAGCAGATCCTGCATCGCGTCCATGATCGTCTCGTTTTCACCGGTAAATTCATAGGTCACGCCCGCCGGAAGGTCGAGCTTTGCGAAAGCCTTCTCTGCCTCCTGTGTGACCAGCGTTACGTTGTGTGCTTCGTCGATGCTGCCGCTGACAGACAGATAAGTCCTCTGATCCAAACGGGAAACCGACGGCAGCGTCTGTGTCTCTTCTAATTTCGCGATATCCCTCAGCTTGACCGTCTTCGTTTTGCCGTCCGCGTCACTACCCTCCAGCTCCAGATTTTTGAGCTTTTTGATCGTCATACTGCTTTCGTCTCCGTCAGACACGAGGATGTCGTAGGCATCACCGTCAAGCGTGATGGAAGAAGACGATTTTTCGTAAGTCAAAGCCTTCGAAACCTGCGCGAAAACCTGCGCAACCGTCAGCCCGTTCTTCATCGCCTCATCCTTGTCGATCACAAAGTGCAGCTCCGGCTCCGCGTCAACCAATCCGTTGTCAACCTCCGCGATGCCCTCGACCTTGGCGAGCGCCTTGCCAGCCGTCCTCGCCGCTTTTTGCAGCAGCTGCTGATCGGTGCCAAAGAGACGCACCACCACACCCGAACCGCCGAGCGCCGAAGTGTAAGACGTCATCGACGAGGAACTGAGGATCTCCACACTGCAGTCGAGGTCCTTGCAGCCTGCTTCGATCTTATCCGCAATCTCCCCGCCGGACAGATCCGTTTCCTGATCGACGATGATGTAGAGGCTGACTTCTGTCTCAGAAGTTTCTGAGGAAAGCATATTGCCCGAGCTAAGCATCCCGCCCGCGGTTTCAACACCCTCGGTCTTTTTCATCTTATCGAGGACTTTGTCCGCCATCTTTTTGGTATCCGCAAGACTTGCGTCCTCATCATTCATTTTCATCGTACCCGAAAGCTGCGGTGTCGCCATATCCGGAATGAAGATGAAGCCTTTTTGGAGTGTGCCGTAGACGCTGTAACCGAACAGCACAAGCACAAGAATCAGCACCAGCGCCTTATGGCGCAGATTCCAGGCGAGCAGCCTGCGGTAGCCGCGCTTAAAGCCTTCGAAGCCTCTGCCCTCCGGCTTCGGCTCTTTGATAAACATCATGGAAGCCATCGACGGCACCAGTGTCATCGCGATGATCAGACTGGCAAGCAGTGAATAAGTCACCGTCAGCGCCATATCGGTAAACAGCTGTCTGGTAATTCCCTGTACGAACACGATCGGCGCGAACACGCAGACCGTTGTGAGGGTCGAAGACGTGATCGCCGCGCCGACCTCCTTGGCCCCAGCCACCGCCGCCTTCTTCGGCGGCACGCCTGCGCGCCGCAGGCGGAAGATGTTTTCGATGACGACGATCGAGTTATCGACCAGCATGCCGACCGCGACCGCCAGCCCCGAGAGCGAAATCATATTGATCGTGATGCCGGAAAAATACATCAGCACGATCGCAAACGTGATACTGATCGGAATACTCAAAAGCGTAATGAAAGTCGGTTTCATGTCACGCAGAAACAGCAGCAGGATCACGACCGCAAAGAGTGCCCCATACGCCAGACTTTCGAGAATCGAGTGGATAATCAAGTAGATGTACTCACCCTGATCCATCAGCGTCGTGAAGGTCAAGCCTTCATATTTGTCCGAAAGCTTCGCGAATTTGTCCGCGATGTTATCGGAAACCGTCGCCGTCGGATAGTTCGACTGCTTCGAAAAGGTCAGCAGCACCGCCGGATTGCCGTTGATGCTCGCATAGACCGCGTCGCTGTTATCGCTCAGGAACACGTCCGCCACATCGGACAGCTTGACATCACCGAGCCCGTCGATATGGAATAAATACAGGTTCTTAATCTCTTTCAGATCCGTCAGTTCGTCCCCGACGCTGACCAGATATTTCACGCCATCCTCCTGGATATAGCCGGCAGGCATCGAAAAGTTCTGTCCCTGCAGCACACCCGAAACCATATCCAGTGTAATCATCGAACCAAGTCCCGCCGCCTGCAGCGACTGGCTGCCCGCTGCGTTGAGCTGCGCCATCGCGGAGTTTAACTGTGCTTTTTGTGATTTGAGCTGTGCCTGTGCGGTGTTCAGCTTCGCATAGGCATCGTCCAGATTCTCCTGCGCCGTATAGGTGCCGCGCTCCGCCTGCTGGTATGCGCTCTGCAGCTGGCTGACCTGCGCTTCGGCCTGCGCGCCGTCCATCTGCAGGATCGTCAGCTGGCTCTCGACATCTTTCTGTTGTTCCGTGAGCTCCGCCAGCGTGATCCCCGCGGCACTGCCGTAGATCCCCTGCGAGATCTGTGCCTCGATCGCCGCTTTGCGCCCCTCTAAGGTTTTGATCTGCGTTTCCAGCGCGCCGGCTCTTGCCACCGCGACATCAAGCTGTGCGCTGGTCTCCGCCAGCTTATCATAGGTATCGTTTTTTGTCTGATCCAGTGTCTTGCGGCTCTCGGCGAGCTTCGCCTCCGCCTTTTTGATCTGCGCAAGACCGCCGCTTAGCTTCCCCTTGGCATTCGCCAGGGACGGGCTGGCCTCGCCAAGCAGCTTCTTATTCAACTTCTCAATCTTGTTTTCGTTGATGCTGACGTTGACCTTCGACTCGATCAATCCGCCTGTGCTGATGCTCGCGACCCCCGTAATGCCCTCCAGCTGATTCATCAGCTCATCCTCCACAAAAGTCGAAACCTCCTCGGTCGTCGCGCCCTTTTTGTCCACCGCCGCGATCGCGATCGGCATCATATTCGGGTTAATCTTCATGATGTATGGCGAGCCGATTTCCTCATCCCACGAGCCCTCGACAAGGTCCACGCCCTGCATGGTATTGACGATGGCCGTATTCATATCCGCATCATTCTCAAACTCCAGAACCACCAGTGAGTAGTTGGCGTTGGAGATCGACTGCAGCGATTTAAGGTTCTCGACCGTCGCCAGATTCTGCTCGAGCGGCTTGCTGACCGTCTGCTCCACTTCCTCCGGCGTCGCCCCCGGGTAGGTCGTCATCACAACCACATACGGCAGATCGATGCTCGGCAAAAGGTCCGGCGTCATCTTGACAAGTGAGACGATGCCGAGCGCGAGAACAATGATGACCGAGACAAAGATCGTCATCGGTTTTTTTACACTGAATCTTGACATATTTTTTCTCCGAAATTTCCTGTTCTTCCCCGCGTCGCTTCCTTGCGACACGTCTGTCTGTAACAAACTATTTTATCATTTTTGCTGCTTTCTCACAAGCCGCAAGACGGGAGAAAATCTGTTCTTCACTAATTTTTCACATTTGCGGCTGCTTTAATACAAAATGGTTTTTGCGGTACTCCAAAATTCCCTCACGCCGCAGCTTCGAAAGCTCCGCCGACATCGCGCTGCGGTCCACAGCCAAAAAATCCGCCAGCTCCTGCCGGTCAAAAGGGATGTCAAAAGCCGCGTTGCCGGCGCGGCGCTGCACGTCTGACAAGTATGACAGCAGCTTTTGCCGCGTCGTCCGCCGCGTCAGATGCTCCATCTTCTTGGTCAGAAACAGATTTTTGCCTGCCAGAATCCCGATCAAATTGACAAGCAGCCTGCGCTCCGCGGCGCCGGTTTCTGCGCTTCCCTGTGCCGCCATAAGCGGCGAAAAATCCAAAAATAAACAGCTGCAATTCTCCGATGCCGCCGCGCTGACCGCCAGCGGCTCTGTCTGCATGCAGGCATAACTCTCCGCGAACATTTCTCCACGGACAATCTCCGAAAGGATCGCGCGATTTCCCCAAAAATCTTCCTTGATAATATGCACGCTGCCGCGCAGCACGATCGCGGACGGAACGCCGCAATCTCCTTCCCGATAGATAAAGCTGCCCTTCGGATAATCTGCGGTCTTTGCCCGCAGCAAGTCGAGCAGACCGCGAATCTCATCCTCTGTAAATGCCGCAAACAGCTGTGTCTGCCGCAGCAGCCGCATCACATCTTCTTCCATCCGCATCTCTTTCTTCTCCTTCCACATGCCTGCCATCGGTTTGCGCGAAGCGATTCGCGCGCTGCGTAAACCGAACTCCCGCCTTCCGGCACAGCTTCTTCTCTTCTTGTAATCAGCATCGTCTATTTACGATAGTTGCTCTTTTCACGTTTTTTTCGAAAAACATGCAAAAAATATTCGTTTTGTTGTAAAAACAACGGATTATCTATCTTGATTGTAGTATATTCTACCCATAAAGTCAAACAAAAACATCCATCGGAGGTATACGATATGAAACGAAGAATTATTGAAATCAACGAAGCGAAATGCAACGGATGCGGTCTCTGCGCCGCGGCCTGCCATGAGGGCGCGATCGGTATGGTGGACGGCAAGGCCAAGCTCCTGCGCGACGATTACTGCGACGGTCTTGGCGACTGCCTGCCGACCTGCCCGACCGGCGCGATCCGCTTTATCGAAAAGGACACACTTGCCTATGACGAAGCTGCCGTCAAAGCAAATCTCGCCCGCAAGCAGGCAGAAGCGCGGCAGAGTATGACCGGCGCGGAGCCGGCACAACCGAACAGCATGAGCGAGGCCTGCCGGTCCGCGGTAGCCGCGGGAAAGCCAGCACAGGCGGACGCCGCAGCTCCTTCCCTTGACACGCCGGTATTCCATGGCTGTCCGGGCAGCCGCGCCATGAGTCTCAAAAAACATGCGCCACTCGCGCAAGCCGAAGATGCGGCCGCAATGCCTTCCCAGCTCACGAACTGGCCGGTACAGATCAAGCTCGCTCCGATTAACGCATCGTATTTTGACAATGCGAACCTGCTGGTCGCCGCGGACTGTACTGCCTTTGCCTATGCAAGCTTTCACCGCGATTTCATCCAGGGCCGCGTCACGCTGATCGGCTGTCCGAAGCTCGACATGGTGGACTACACCGAAAAGCTCGAAGCTATCATTTCGCAGAACGAGATCAAGAGTCTGACCATCCTGCGCATGGAGGTTCCTTGCTGCGGCGGTTTGGAAACGGCCGCCAAGACTGCCCTCAAAAACAGCGGGAAGTTCATCCCATGGAACGTCGTGACCATCTCTACGGACGGGGAAATTCTCAAATAAATTCCGCGCCGAAACAACGCGAAAATCAAAATCATCAAAAAATTGCATCTTTTTCATCTTTTTTTAATCATACCCTGTTATCCTTGATTTACAGAAGGGATATACGGGGTATTATAATCAATATAGGGACAAAAGTGCGCATAACGAAATCAGAGATTTCTATGCGCACATGGCGCTCACCTATGAGCGCCACATCGCAAGGTGCTTTTGTCGATATTCCGGAAACATCGCTATGCGATATTTCCTACATAATAAAAAAGCATCCCACAACGAAGGAGTGAATGCAGTCATGCGGATTTTGATCGCGGAAGACCAAAAAGATTTGAATAAGATTCTGACAAAAAAATTGACAGCGGAAGGCTATAACGTCGACAGCTGTTTTGACGGGCAGGAGGCGCTCGACTATCTCCGCGCCGCGGATTACGATGGTGTGATCTTAGACGTCAATATGCCGCGGCTGGACGGTTTCGGCGTTGTCAAAGCGATGCGCGCGAGCGGCTCGCAGGCGCCGGTGCTGTTTCTGACCGCCAGAGACAGCATTGAGGACAAGGTGACAGGGTTGGATCTGGGCGCCAGCGACTATCTGGTGAAGCCGTTTTCCTTCGAGGAACTGATGGCAAGAGTACGCGCGCTCACACGCCGCAGTGCTCCAACCCTCGCGCCGTTCTATACGCTCTGCGACCTGACGCTTGACCCGAACAGCCACACCGTTACCCGCGCGGGACGCGAGATCAAGCTCTCCGCCAAGGAGTTCGCCCTGCTCGAATACCTGCTTCGCAACCAAGGGCGCGTGCTTTCCCGGGAAAACATCGAAAACAATCTTTGGAATTTTGACTATGAGGGCGGATCTAACGCCGTCGATGTCTACATCCGCTATCTGCGCCGCAAAATCGACGAGGCGTTCAGTCCGAAGCTGATTCACACCGTCCGCGGTGTCGGCTACGTGCTCAAGGAAGAAACGCCGCAAAAAGGGGAGTAATACGCGCCGCAGCGCAAAAAAACGAGGCCTTTCAGCTTCTTGGCAATGCTGCGCTTTTTTGCTCTTTGAAACACGAGAGGCAGCCGATTACCATCGACTGCCTCTCGTGTTTTGATTTGGGGTTGCTTTTTCAAGCCGGTTAGAGTCCTACGATGACATTTCCTTTACGCGTCTTGTCACGCCGCGTGACAAAGTTCTTGTCTTTCTCCCCGCGGCATTATACAATAAACGCAAAGGAGGCGGCGCAGGCGGGGGACGGCGCGTATGCTCAACTCGTATATCGACGATAAAACCGCGATTGGCGCGCTCACGGAGGATTTTGAGAACTATCTGCGGCTCTGCCGCCCATTGATGCGGATTTACAACACCGCGAGCACCGCGGCTTTCCGCGCGCTTTATCTTGATTTCCTGTGGGCGCCGGGGGATTGCATCGTCCTGCGCAGCAGGCTTTCTCTCGCGACGCTGCCACGTTCGACAGCGGAACTAATCGAAAACAATGAGTTAAACTCATTGTATTATGATATTTCCGGCTGCTTTTTCGATTCGCTGCGGCAATTTTCCTGTACCGAGATTCTCCCTTTCCCACCGGAACAGGAGCCCGCGCTTCACACCGCGATGCTCGGTGTCGCGGATATCAGCCTTACGGAGGCGCAGCACGCCGCGCATCTCCAACACGTCCTTTCGCTTTTGGAGACGGACAAAAACTATGAGCTTGTTTTGTCCGACGGCATCGTGCCGCACACAGCCATCCTCGCCAAACAAAACGTCGGCGTGCTGATGGTCAACACAAAGCCGCCTTATTGCGCCTTCGCCTTCGATGAACAGAATATGGTCGAGGCTTTTTGGGATTATCTTTCGAATATCCAAAAAAATCGCCGGGCAGGGCGTGGACGCTCGAAGCTTTGCGCTCAAAAGCCTGACATGCAGCGAGGTACTTTTATGATACGAACTTTATCGATTCAAAAAAAAATCATTCTCTGGTTTGCCGCGGCGCTGGCGCTCATCGTCTTTCTGATGAGCGCGATGACGCTGGCGATTGCCAATTCCGTCCTCGATGAAAACATTCGCGAACGGCTCGCGCAGATTGTCTCCGAGAACGCGAAACAAATCGACTATTACGAAAATTTAAATGACGAGGACATCCGCTACGGTGATCAGTTTCTTGCCTATCAGGACGGCTGGCTCGGAATCGACGATGACTTCTGCAACATCTACGAGGGCATCTATACCGCGCTCTATGATGCGGACGGCAATCTGCTCTACGGCAGCGCTCCGATTCGCCTTGCCTTCTCTGCCAAAGAGGACTCGTCCGAGGCTGTCACGAAGGTAAAGCATGACGGCACTTCCTATTATGTCTGTGTAAAGAGCCTGAACCTGGCCGGTACGGACGGTCTGACGCTGCGCGGGATCGTCTCGCAAAACGAAAGCATCAACGTGCTTTATCACATTGTCCGTCTGTCTCTCTGGCTCCTGCCGCTTCTCGCCGCGTTCGCTCTGCTCGGCGGCTACGCCATCACGCGCCGCTCCTTCCTGCCGGTCGAACAGATCGCGCGGGACGCGGAGCTGATCGGTCAAAGCGGCGATCTCTCCAAGCGGCTGGATATCGGCCCCGGCGATGACGAAATTCATATGCTCGCGGATTCCTTCAACGTGATGTTCGCCAGACTCGAAAGGAATTTTGAGTCAGAGCGCCAGTTTACCTCGGACGCTTCCCATGAGCTGCGCACGCCGACCGCCGTCATTCTCGCGCAGGCGGAATACGCGCTGGAGCTGGCGGACAGCATCGAGGAATATCGGGAGTCCATGGAGGTCGTGCAGAGGCAGGCAAACCGCATGCGCGGCATCATCGACCAGCTGCTGATGTTTTCGAGACTGGAGCAGGGCACGCAGCGGCCGGAGCTTACAGCAACCGACCTCAGCGAGCTTACGCGCGAGCTTTGCGAGGAGCAGCGCCTGCTTGCGGTAAACGGTATCACGCTGACCGCGGAGATCGAGGCGGATATTCGCGTAACGACCGACCGCGGACTTTTTTGCCGCGTGCTCACCAATCTGATCAGCAACGCCTACCGCTACGGACGTCCGAACGGCCACATTTGGGTTTCTCTGCGCCGTGACGGACAGCAGATCCGTCTCTCGGTCAAAGATGACGGCATCGGCATCGCTCCACAAAATCTGACGCGGATTTGGAATCGTTTTTATCAAGAAAATCCAACGCGCGGTGAAGATGGCGAGGACGGCGCGCGCGGTCTCGGGCTGGGGCTTTCGATGGTCAAGGAGATCGCCGCCTTGCTGGGGCTTCGGCTTACGGTTCACAGCGAAGCAGGCAAGGGCAGCGAATTTATTTTAACATTTTGAGTTTTTTTCATCTTTCTTTAATCTTGACAGGATATACTAAGCACATAAAACAAAGTTAAGCGCTGCAGCTCCGCCGGAATCGCTCCGCCGGGCGCGGCTCTCAGAAAGGAAGTTGAGATTATGAAAAAAATTACGGCTGTATTAAATTCACCGACCAAAATTGCGCTCTTTGCCGTCTGTTGCGTCCTGCTGATCTGCCTTGTCGCCTTCGCGACCATCCACGCGGGTGCCGGAGTCAACGCGAACAAGACGCTCGGCATGGATAAGTGTGTCAACGTCGCGCTCCATGACGCGGGTTTTCGCAGCGAGGATGTCAGCAATCTTTCCGCGCACTATGAAACCGAGGACGGAACTCCGATTTACGAGGTGACCTTCTCCGCCGGCGGCTTTGCTTACGAGTACCAAATCAAGGCCGCGGACGGTACGATTCTCGAAGCGGACAAGGACGCGCTGCGGGAGACCTCAACAAACGGCTCACAGCTTGTTGAGGGAAATCAGACAGGCTCTGCCGGAGATGCTGCAAACGCGAGCCTCGTCAGCAAGGCCAAGGCTAAGGAAATCGCGCTCGCGCATGCCGGAGTTACCGCTTCTAAGGCGAGCTTCGTCGAAGTCAAGCTCGATAACGAGGACGGCACACAGGTCTACGAAGTCGAGTTTTACAGCGGCAGCACCGAATATGATTATGAAATCAACGCGGTGACCGGCGAAATCCTCTCCTATGATAAGGACATCGAAAATTTCTCGATTCCAAAACAGGATAGCAGCGCAAGCAGCCCGAACTCCAATTATATCGGTGTCGATAAGGCGAAATCCATCGCCCTCAAGGACGCGGGGCTTTCTGCCTCCTCCGTCACCTTCACCAAGGCAAAGCTGGATCGCGAGGACGGCGTCCGCGTTTACGAAATCGAATTCTACACTGCGACAAAGGAATACGATTACGAAATCAACGCTGCCTCCGGTAAGATTCGCGACAAGGATGTTGAAGCCCTTGACGACGATGATGACGATGACGATGACGATGACGACGATGACTGGGATGAGGACTGGGATGACTAAATCCCCATGATATCCAAGAGAGGAGCCTGCATACCGGCTCCTCTCTCATTTTCCATTCCATCTTTTGTTCCACATCTTGCAGCTTTGTCACAAGCCTGGACAAACGGAGCATGCGTCATACAGCGCAAAAATGCAGGGAAGTTTGAGCTTCCCTGCATTTTTGCGTGTATGGATAAGTTTTGTCTGCGTTTTTTTATAGGCACTTGCTGGAATATTTCCAAATGCCCATGGCTTCTGCCTCTTTTATCAGCTCATCCCTAAAATCCGGATGCGCGATGCTGATCAGAAGTTCCGCTCTTTCCCAAGTGGACTTACCCTTGAGTTCGACACAGCCGAATTCCGTTACGATACAATCCGTTGCCATTCTCGGCGTTGTGACAATGGAGCCTTTTGACAGTACCGGTGAAATCAAGCTTTCCAGTTTGCCATCCTTGCCCATTCTCGTGGACGGCGTGCATAAGAAGCTGTGTCCGCCCTCGGACTGATAGGCGCCGAGTACGAAGTCGAGCTGTCCGCCGGTGCCACTGATTTGCTGATGACCCGCGGATTCGGAGCAAACCTGTCCGTACAGGTCTACCTGAATGCAGCTGTTGACCGATACGAAGTTCGGAATTCTGGCGATCGTCGCGATGTTATTTACATAATCTACCGGAGCGTTGCAGCAGATCGGATTGTCATCGATAAAATCATACAGGCGTTTGCTGCCGCCCGCGAAGGTATAGACTGCCTTGCCCTTGTCAATTGGCTTGTTTCCCGTCAGCTTGCCCGCCTCGAACAAATCCACATATGCGTCGGTGAACATCTCTGTGTGCGCGTTGATATTGCGCAGATCCGACTGCGCGATCATCTGTCCGATACAGAGAGGCAGACTGCCGATCCCGAGCTGCAGCGTGCTGTGGCTCTTGATCCTTTCGACCACGTGCGCCGCGATTTTTTTGTCAATTTCAGACGGCGGTTTCATCGGCAGCTCCGCAAGCGGCGTGTTGCTGCCTTCGACGACGTAATCGATGCCGTAGAGATTGAGCTGGGTCTGATAGCCATGCGCGATCGGCATATTTTGATTGACCTCTACGATAATTTTTTTTGCGGATTTGATGACGCCCCACATATCGGCGACCTGCGGACCTAGATTGAAGTTTCCATGCTCATCCATCGGCGCGACCTGAAACATCGCGATATCAATCCCGCAGTCATTGTTGACCCAAAAGAAAGGAAGCTCGCAGAACATCATCGGGATGTACCAGCAGCGTCCGTCTCGGTTCATGTTCCTGTCGTGGGAATTAAAATGCGCCGACTCGAAGCGAACCTGCTCATTGCTCTTCGTCGCCAGATAGGTTTCAAACGGTTTTTCTCTGACCGACACAGTGCTGATGACCGTAATATCCCGCAGCTCATCCGCGCGCTTGGCGATAGCTTTGTCAATGTCTATAATGGAGCCGCAGCCCAGCCCAAAATGCAGCCTGTCGCCGTTTTGAACCATATCCGCGGCCTGCTCCGCGGTGATCAGCTTCTTCTGATACTCCGTACTTAAATTTGATACTTTATACATCCTTTACCTCACATTCTGATCAAAGTTTGTTAAAAAAAACACATAACATATACAGTATACATTATCTCTGCTTAAATAACAAGAAATTTTCGAAGAAAATCGCGCCGACCTGTGGTTTTTTTGAGAAACATAAATTTAGGGCTACTCTTTTTGCCGCTTCTGTGGTAAGATATTCACATAGCTGACGTCCCTGCCTTGCGCAGATTGATATGTCTCCGTAGTTAAATGGATGTATGTCTCCGTAGTTAAATGGATAAGCGAACCTCGGTTTATCAGCGAAATCACAGATTTCGGATAAACACGAGAACCGCGATACTCGCTCTCGCTCGTATGAACAGTGCTCTTGATTGTATGCTTTAGGAGAGCACTTTCCAATCTATCCATTTCACCACGAAGACCCTGCAAAACTTGATATGTCTCCGTAGTTAAATGGATATAACAGTGCTCTCCTAAAGCATCGTTGGCGGTTCGATTCCGCCCGGGGATACCAAAGCAAAACCCTTGGAATTTCAACAGTTCCAAGGGTTTATGTGTGTTTGAAATTTGTAAATATTTGTAATAAAATAGGCCAAAAAGGTGCTATTTGGTGCTATTTGGTGTGACACTTAGTGTGACACTTTTTGATGTGTCACATGTTATCATTTTATATGCTCTAGATCATCAATTCTGTGGTTTACGACCTTGAACTTTTCGTCATGGACGTCGAGCCGGTTTTCTGCTTTTTGCAGACGCTCAACGGCACTGTTGTGTTTTTCGACCTTTTCCTCCAGTTGCGACAGCCTATAGGCGACCAAAGCGGCGGTCTTACGGTTCGCCCAATACGCGCCGCCCATTGTGCCGGCAAAGGAAAGTAAGCCGATGATTACGCTGTCGCTCATATTATCTCTTTGTCTCCTCTTCCTGATCCGGCGTGTCCGCCTTTTTCTGGGCTTGCGTACCAAAATAGAACGCGATAATCACGGAATAAACAACCATGAAGTCCTGGCTGATCTGTCCGGTAATTGCGAGATAAACAAATGTTACCGTCGTCAAGATTGTGACGATGCTTTTTACTTTCAACAGGTTAATGGCTGCTTCTTTAATCGTTTTCATTTTCTTCTTCCTTTCCCCGGACTTTCAGCCCGGCCAAGAGCGCGAGTTCCACCGTCCATGCACTAAACCACGCAACGGTCAGCGCATCCGGAACGGTCTTATCCTTCGCAGACAAAATCAGTACCGCTACTGTGTACCAGATGATGTTCGCCATCGCGGCGATGACGAACTTGGTTCTCTTTCTCATCTTCTTCATTTCAGCTCCTTGAATGGGTTGTTAATCTGCGTGCCGCTACGGCTGTCCCAATGATAGAATTTCTTTGCGTATGTAATCTGCGAGCCGAAATGTACGCCCCATGTGTACAGCCCGGCTTCTCCGACCACACCATGCGCCGCGCAGATCTCTTTCCACTTGGTCGCATACTTGATGAACTTTTCCTTCGTAATTTCGATATTGGTGTTCCAATCTGTGGCTGTGCCTTTTAGGTGGCTGGACGCAGCGCTTCCTCCGACCTTTTTGTTATAGCTAGCCGTTCGATACCAAGCATGCACTTCCATCGGCCGCCCAAGCCACTCTCTGAATTCTTCTAGGCATTGTGCATGCAGCAGCGCGGAAGAGCCAATCGGAATCGTGCCGGTCTGGTTCTTTCCGTAATCAGAGAAGGTGAAGTGTTTTGTCAGGTTGTCACCCGATATCTTTACTTTCGCCATGTTTACCTCCTTTCTCTTAAAAAATGCACCCTTCTTTCTTGACAATCATACCGTATAATAGTACAATATTTTGTACAATATAGATTGGAAGGGAGGGTGTCTATATGCTTGCTGTCAACTACTCTACGATTCGCGAAAACTTCAAGGCTTACTGCGATAAGGTCACAGACAACGGTGAAACCGTCATCGTGACCCGCAAGGACGAAAAGAATGTCGTCCTCATCAGTCTGGAAGAGTATAACCTGATGCAGCGAATCTCAAATAACGCTGACTATATCAGCAAACTCGCTCGCAGTGCCGCGGAAGTCGCTGCCGGAAACGTCGTTTCCAAAACCTTTGACGAACTGGAGGCGATGGAAGATGAATAATATCTCCTTTTCGCCTACCGGTTGGGACGAATACCTGCACTGGCAGATGCAGGACAAGAAAACGCTTCGGCGCATCAATCAGCTGCTCAAGGATATCCGGCGATCGCCTTTTGACGGTATCGGAAAGCCGGAGCCTTTGCGTTACTGCGAAGGCTATTGGAGCAGGCGTATTGATGAAAAGAATCGCCTTGTTTATGCTGTTTCCGGTGAGGGTGATATTATCGTCCTCTCCTGCCGCGGTCATTACGAGAAGTAAAGCGTGTAGTCTTTGCACGCTTTTTTCGTGTGAAGTTCCGGGCTCGTTTGATTAGACACAGCCGAACGGGGATAAGCCAAAGTAGGTATCCGCCTTCTTATAGCCTGCTTCGCTGCCGCCAATCCCGTTTGTGCAGAAACCTGAAATAATGTAACCATAACCAATATCATTGTCATCATTGTTGCCTGAGTAAGGAGATCCTTTCCACCAACCATTCGCAGAACCTGTATCGCCCAACTTTTTGTTTCTTCTTCTCCCTATCTCGTACCATTCCCATTGGGTATACAGCGCGGCTTCGTCTGCGAATCCATAGGTACGATAACCTAGAACCACCTTTTCCGGTGCGAGTCCAAAGTAGTCGATTGTTTCAACAAGCCCACTTGAGTTTTTACCTCCATTCCTTTGTTTCCACTTAAACTGTTTGAAGATGCCCCTGATTGATTCCGGGATTGCCATGCGGAACACGTCGTTGCACCACGTTCTTCTCGCGCACCCTGCCCAGCCGCCTTCATTCGTGTCTGTCGGATTCATGTATCCTGTTTCCACGAGACTATTCCGCAGTCCCACGATGAAATCCGGTGTATTTTTGCCGCCGGAAGTAGCATTCGCAAGCGTGAAGCCTGTACAGGTTTTATCCATCAGAACGAGCGTTGCTGTCTGTGCCGCATGTGTTTCACCGACTCCGGTCGCTTCCATTGCAGAGAGCTGAATGGTTCTGTACTCCCCAACATTCCAGTAGTCCTTTAGATTTATCAATCCTAAATCGGCTGCCGCTACCATTGCGGCAATTTGTTCGTCTGTTCCGGTTTGCCAAGACACAGTTTGAACATTCACAACATACGGCGCGATCTTTTCGTAATAAAAGCCGTTTTGCGTCTGTTTGTCCGGATATTTGTTTTCCTCGTTTGCGGTTACAAAATCAGAGGCACCGCTTGTCGTGTTAAAACGCGTCCATGCGTATGGTGCGCTACCCCCCCCGATTTGATTACATCTAAACCATGCCATCGCTTTCTCCTCCTAAATTCCTGCGTTTTCAAATACAATACCGTCTACGACACTTCCGTCTTTCTTATAGGTTGTTTGTTTGATTTCCAGTTTTGTTTTCGCGGTGTTTAATCCCACTACGACGATGACCTGATAGACGGAAGTATCATAAGCAATGTTTTCATATCCTTGATCTTCTGTTACCGTGTAGCTGTAGGTTCCGGCTTCTTTGATCTCGATTTTACTGAACGAAAAAGATTCCGTTCCCTGTTGCATAAGGATCCACCCGTCTGCAACTTTCTTTCCTGTCTGATCGGCTACCAGAAATGTGAAATCAAACTCTCTAACGGTTGACACATTCGACAGGATTTTGGTTGCGTGTATGACAAGCTCTGCCGGCAGAATCTTTTTCTGCCCTCTCAGACACTTAAACCATGCCATCTACCTCACCTCCACTCTGACTCCGATACTGGCGTTTTGTTTTTCAAAGGTCATGGTGATCTTGCCTGCCGTTACCACCACATCCGTCGGGTTCACACCCCATTTGTCTGTGTAGATGTCGTACACGGAATTTATGGTGATTGCCGCGTTTTGCAAGGTAAGCGTCGTCGATCCTGCGGACAGGGTGCCGGTGATGACGGTCGGTTTTGCCGCGAACGGTGGATCTGTGATCTGCCAGTTGCCAGCATCGTTCACCGCCAAAATATACCCTTTGTGGGACGCGTGAGCTTCCGGTAACAGGTGTGCATAATCTACAGTCCATTCACTGCTAGAACTACATAGCAGAAAATCTACCGTCAAATCTGAATATGCCGACTCCATTCCGACAAAGATTGCTGTTTCGTCCGTCAGGGCATGCAGCCTATACTCCACCTTACCGCCAGCGGTAAGAATCGAGTCATAAAAACAAATGACCGGTGTGCTGTTCTCGTAGGCTTCTTTGATTTCTTCGTAGGTGGTGGAATTGTATACGGCTATAAACGCGCCGTCGCCACCTAAGTCGTCTATTTTTTTCCCGCTGTCTGCTAGCTGCCCGTCTGCGGTTAGAGTCGGGAGGTTTCCTGCGGCAGCCGGCGTGACTTTTCCAATTTTGCCGTTTAATGCGGCGTTTGTGTCGTTTGGAACGTTTCCGAGCTTGGTCTTCTCCGCGGCGGTCATGTACTTTCTTGTCCCCTCGTTTATATCGTCTGTGGTGAGGGTGACTTCTCCGCTTTTTCCGTTTACCGATACGACCGCGCCGGTTCCGTCTACACCTTGCCTCGCTACGCTGTAACCGGTAGTGTTATCGCTGAACAGAATCTTCGTCCACAGAAACTTTCCCTGAGCGACTTCCGGTGGTGATGTGAGCCATGCGCCGGTTGGCGGCACAGCCGGTGAATCGCCTTGCTGATAGGTGACCTCGACGGTCATCTCTCCGGTTGCCGGTACGCCGGTGGAAACATAGGAACCACTGCCCGGATTCCAAACGTACCAGATGCCGTTCTGGATAGTCGGATTGTGCGCAACGGCATCTTCTGCTCTTTGCGCGTTCGATGCGGCAGAGACAGCGGAGCTTTGTGCGCTTTGCTTTGCTGTCTCTGCGCTTTGCGCCGCAGCCTGGGCGGCGGTCTTTGCGCCTTGTGCGGAAGTGTTTGCGGCTTCTGCTTTTGTCTGTGCGGTTTCGGCTGCTGTTTTTGCCGTCTGCGCCGCTGTTTTCGCTGACTCGGCTGCAGTTTTGGCACTTTCCGCAGCCGTTTTTGACGCTGCCGCTTCTGATGCTGATCCTGCGGCGGCAGTCTTGGCAGACTCCGCGCCTTGCTTTGCGGTTTCAGCCGCGGTCTTTGCGCCTTGCGCGGAAGTGTTCGCAGCCTGCGCTGCGGTCTTGGCATTTTCCGCACCTTCTTTTGCTTCCTGCGCTGCGGTCTTGGCAGATACGGTGTCCGTTTTCAGCTGCTCCATGCCTTCGCCGTATGCATTTAATTTTTCAGCGGTCACCAGTTCGCCGTCCGTCCAGTTATATAAAGCCATTACTCCTCCTTTCTCTCGGCAAGTTCTTGGCTTAGCAGGTTAATGACGCCGATAATCTTCGGTGCTTCCCCTACCTCAACCTTGACGCTTGCCAGTGTGTTTATCATTCTCTCTATGACTTCTTTTTTCATGACAGTAACCTCCCGACTTGTTCTTTTAGCTGTTCAATCTCTTTTTTCTGCTGTTGGATCAGGGCGAGCATTGGCGGAATGAGATAGCGCATCTCCCAGTTCCTCGGGCTTCCGGTTTCGCAATCCGCGGCAATCGGATACACTTCGTTTACCTGCTCGGCGATGAAGCCTATGCAGTCAATGCCATATCTTTGGTCGTTCTCATCCAGATAATCATCGTTGTACTTAAACTGCACAACTTCTACGCCATATAGCTTTTCCGGGTTCAGCTCGCTGTTTTCGACTGGCTTGATGTCGTGCTTGAACGCTCTGCTCGACCCCGATGCGTAGCCTAGCTGGTACGGCGATGATGCAGCAAGTCTTGCGTTCGGATCCCCGGAGATATTCCCCGCGCCTTGCACATATAGGCGATTCGCGTAGATGTTGTCGCCAGAGCTGTAGTAGCCTGATAAATCACTTATCGTAGCGACCCTCGAATTATTTACATAAATTGCCCCTGCTGTTATGTTTGTTTGATTTGCGCCACTTGCAAGATAAAATGCATTAGCAGTTACATAAGATAGCCCGCCAGAATTATTCCAGCCCATTTCCAGTCCGTCTGGTTTTAGGTGAGAATAGAATGAGCTTCCGATTAACTTGATTACGCTTGTGCTGTCTGAGGCAGAAACTTTGATACTCCCTCCGGTCATTGTGAAACTTCCTGCCAGTACTTGATCTGCGCGAATCGTCGCTGTGCTGATTGCATTGTTCGTGATCACTGTCGCCGCTGTTGAGTTTATGAATCCTTCATCGTTGTTCAGGTCTGACAGATTCGTTGGAATGTCCGGTTGATCTTCGATGCTTGCCCAGCTCATCTTTACTTTTGACCCAAAAGTGATCTCCCCGGTCGTGCCGTTAAAGCTCATCGCGTCACCGATTTGAAACGAGTTCGTGATGATCGCGCCTGCCGCGATCTGATCCGCATAGATTTTGCCGTTTGCCATGTCTAGGCCTAACTTAGAGATTGTTTTAAAACCATCGTCCGACCAGCCGATGCCGTTCTTGTTCGCGAGCCAGCCTTTGGTTGTCGGATTGATGGTCGGCGTGTTCATCAGCTTAAACCCGGACAATCTTTTTATGCCATCGATTTCCTCTTCATCAAGGATCATATAACCGTCCGTGCCGCTTAAGAGCGAGCTGTTTATGTCCGTCAAAACCTGTTTGATTTCCGGCAGCTGACGTTCTATCTCTTTCGTATCAGGAAGTACTCTTGAAGCACTTTCCTCTTCATCCGACAGTCCTATGCTTTCTATGTTCCCTGAAAGTTTGCTCCCAAACTCAAGTGTGTGGCTCATAATCGGCACATCTTTTGTACCTATCCGTATGACATCTCCGACTTCCCATGATGGACATCCACGGTAAGCAACTTTTGCGGCCGTATAGGTGAAAGGCAGGTTCTTCTCTGCTATTTGGTCTAAAGCCGCTTTTGTCATGAACGGATTATAGAAGCTGATTGCTTTTCCTTTTCCGGATTCTATCGGGTTTTCTTCTGTGCCTGATATAATTGCTGATATCGTGAAGTCTGCCGATGCGGAAAGGGTTAGTCCGTTTCTTTCTATGCGGTCATTATTAAGTAGCTGCATGTACTCTTTTACGGTTCCGACCAGTGTTGCTTCGTGCGGTTTGCCGTCGATATAGTCTTGGATTTCCGCAGTGTCGCTCGCGTTTACAATGCCGTCTTGGTTTACATCAGCAAGTGCTGCGCGCACACTGTCTTTTAGCTCGGCTCCGATGTATGCTTTTCCCACAATCATTCGCCCGAGGATTGCTTCCGCTTCTATTGTTGATGCCGATCCCAGGAGGTTTTGATTGATGTATGTGATGTCTTTTGTGTCTACAGCATCATCAAAGTTTACATCTCCGTATATTTCTACGATTTGATGGTACCATGTGAATGTGAGTTTTCCTTCTCGATTGAACCTCGCATTTGCACCTGACAGCCCTGCAATCCATCCAATGTAGTCTCTGACCGTTCCTTCATACAGCTGCGTGATTGCTACGTCTGCACAGGTAATTTTGGCGTCTATTTCCAGAGTGTATCGATTTGCAATGTCTGCAAGGATTTCTTGCGGTGTTGTTGGGAAGTTGATTGTCGGCGTGTAGGTGTCCGTCAGGAGTGCCATGCGGTCGGTCGCTGTGATGGATACGGTTTTATAGTTGTCTGTTGTTGAAACTGCGTTTATATAGAATTCCCCGAGTTTTGCCCAATTTGTTTCATCAAAGCTTGCTTCGGCGGTGAAGTATGCGCCTGTCAGTGGTATCGGAACATCCGGCATTCGCATTTTAAATTCAAAACTCTGTGAATACGCAGAACCTATGGTTATGTTTTGATCTGCGAGGGTTTCCTGAAACTTTGCGGATATGATGTTCTCTTTCCCTACGGTTTGCGTTCCGTTGAACGATATCCTAACGCTTGCTGCCCTTCTCACATCCAAAAACGCGTCCCTCTTCATGTTCTTTGTATCAATCATTGCTTATTACCTCTTGCGCGGTCATTTTAAGTTTTACATTTTTCCATACCGCAGTTCCGTCCCTTCGATAGGTGAATACTTCCGGCTCCGGTTGTGAGAATTTAAACAGTCCTTTTTTTGTCGTCCCGTCTATGTCTTGGTATTCTATTTTCAGAAACTTTCCGCTCCGAATCCAGGTCGCCAGTTTTGCAATTGTCTGCGCGGGAACCCATTCCCATTCCGCTTCAATGACCGGGCGATAGCCTAAGATGTCTTTGACGATTCGTCCGCTCATCATGGTGATTTCTTCGGATTCCTCCTCTTGTGTCAGGGTGTAACGCACCTTCGGCATTTCAATTTTTTCGGTTTGGTTATAAATCGTGATATTGCTAATAGCCAATTGCCACCCTCCTCTTCATTGTTAATTCTTCCAGTGGGTCGAATATAACCTGCGCAAGCGTTTTGCCGTCAACATTCAGATTGATTGTGTAAGTCTCACTTTGCTTTCCGACCATGCCGCTGATTCCGTTTAAGATATCTTCCGCGGTGGATTTTTGTGCGTAGCCTTCTCCTTTTATGCTGAAGCTTGTATCGAATCCCTTTGTGGATGAAAGCGCTGCGGTTTTGATTGCTTTGTTGACTTCGTTTTGTCCATCCGTTATTCCGGCTGCCATGCCACGCGCCATCATCTCGCCGACCTGAGCTTGAAACACTCTGGACGGTGAATGAATCCCTAAGAAATTCTTTGCGGCATCCAGTGCTGACTTTGCCGCCTCTTTTGCCGCGTTTGCGATGGATGAGATTCCATTCCGGATACCTTTTGCGATGCCGCTTATAATAGCTTTACCAACAGAGCCCCAGTTGACCTGCTTGAAATGGTTGAAGATTGCAGAGACTACTTTCGGAAGCCCTGCAACCAGTTTCGGTATTCCCTTGATGATTCCGGACAAAATGCTTGCGATAATCTTTATGCCGGCAGCGATAATGTCCGGCAGGTGATTGATAATCGTAACTGCTATTTTTGTGATAATTTTCAAAGCTCCGGCTGCGATGTCCGGGAGTTTTGCTATAAGCCCGCTTACCAAGTTTTTGATGATCTCCGCGCCTTTTCCTGCGAATTTCGGCATTGCCGTCAGAATTGCGTCTAAAAGGTTTGCTAAAACTTCACCGGTTCCGGTAATCACCTCCGGAATTTTGCTAATCATACCGGCAATGAAGTTTTCAATGCCTGCGGTTCCTTCGTCCAGCATCTTCGGGAGATCATTTTGAATCGCGTCTGTGAGCGCTGTAACCATCTTTCTCCCTTGCTCTGCGATCATCGGCAGGGCGGTTGTAATGAATGTCCCCAGTGCGGCCGGCAGCTGCACGAGGATGTTTCCGATTGCCGGAACGAGGTTTTGGAATAAGAACGTTGCTGCACTCTGCACGAACTGCGTGATATATGGCTTCACATCTTCGCCGATCGTCCAGTAGCCGAGCAGATTTGTAAAAGACGCCTTCATTGAAGCGAGCGATCCGCTCAAGGTGCTTGCCGCTTCTTCCGCTGTAGTCCCTGTGATGTTCAAGTTGTCCTGGATTGCATGGATCGCCTGGTATACGTCTGACAGGTTACTGATGTCATACTTTACGCCGGTCAGCTTCTCGGCGTCCGCAAGCAGACGCGCCATTTCTTCCTTGGTGCCGCCGTATCCCAATTTGAGGTTGTCGAGCATGGTATAGTTTTGCTTTGCGAAGCCTTGGTATGCGTTTTGAATATCCTGCAGGTTTGTGCCCATTTTGTTTGAGTTGTCCGCCATATCGATAATTGCCTGATTTGCCGCTTCGGCCGCTTTCTGCGTGTCACCGCCGACGGATTGCAGGAGCGATGCAGAAAAGCTCGTCGCCTGCTCCATGTAGTCGTTTGCTGACACGCCTGCAGTTTGGTACGCGTCTTTTGCGTACTGTTTCATTTTATCCGCAGAGTCTTTAAATAGCGTTTCAATACCACCGATGGACTGTTCCAGGGCTGCACCCTCTGTGATGGCTGCTTTCAAAGCCGTCCCGATGCCAGCCGCAACAATTGCTTTTTTTACTGCTCCTGCGATGCTGATTCCTGCGCTTTTTCCTGCGCTGTCCGCTTCCCCGCCGAGCTCTTTTGTGATCATGCCTTTCATTCCTTCCGCAGATGGAACGATTTGCACATAGGCTTTTGCCAGTTCAGTTACCATAGTTTCCTCCTTTCTTGAGAATTTCCCGCCGTTTGGCTTCAAACGATTCGATTGAGTCGAATGTAAATGTTTCTTTCTCCTCTTCACCCAGCAGCTGCGGCACAATCATCTTTGGACGGTTTCGGTTCTTTTGCCCGTCCTCCGATCCTGCCCACAGCAGCATGGTGAGTCTGTCGACGGCAGCCGCCAATAAGACAGTTTTGTCTTCTGCTGCTTGCCCGCTGATTTTCATTTTGATTCTTGCGCTGTCCCTCAGCCCGGATGCAAAAAGCGCCACCGTTTTGACCGGCAGCGCCTTGTAGTTTAGCACATGGTAGGTCTCCGCCAGGTCGCATATGAGTGCCTCTTCATCCGTTCCCAGCATCCCGGCGAGGGTTAGGAGTTTTTTCCTTCTTTGCTCGCCTCCAGAATCTCCGCGACTTCCTGAATCATCTTTTTCGCACTGACGCGCCCGCTTTGGCTTCGGATGTGATCTTTCAATGCCTTTTTTTCTTCCTCCGGGAGAAGCAAGTTGATCATATCGACCACTGCCGCCTCGTTTCCGGTATCAATCTCACGCAGGGCTTCCAGAAGCTCATAGTTGTCCAAAGCGTCGTCTTCCAGTTTCCACCTGAATCCGGACGTTGTTTTTCCCTCTAACATGTACTTCTCCTTTATTTGATGTATTCGTAGTGGCTGTTTCCACTTTCGTCTACGGCGGCCGTGATGGTGACGTCGTATCCGATTGCTTCCTCGTCTTTGTAGACGATGTCACCGACTTCTGTGATGGTTCCGTTCGGGATGACCACACGTTTCAGCTTGTCGCCTCGCATGATCATGTCGAATACCCAGATGTACGGTTCCAACTGCGCGGTATTTACTTTGACCGTCACGCCTGTTTCCAGCGTGCCGGTTACATTGTCGTCTCCGTATACGGCTTTTAAGACTTCAAGATTTAATGCTTCGATCAGCTTGCACTGAAATGTATCCTCTCTGTCTGTTTGTGTTGTGAGGACGATGTCCCCGCCCCATGCCTTTAAGTTTTCAACCTCCATCGAATTGGAGTTGGTCATGCCGTCGTCGGATACATACCCGAGCGAAACATATCCGTCTGCAAGCTCCGTTGTCGCATCCGTCGGCAGCGTAGTTCCGATTGGCGCGCGGTAAACTGCGCCGGTCACCTTTGGTTTTCCTGTAGAAACATTCGCTGTATTGACTGCCATGTGTACCTCCTATTCCATATATACCAGGTCGTAAACCGCCTGATAGCGGTACTCCTTGGTCTCTTCGTCTGTAAAATCATAGTCTGTGTTCAGTTTGACGCTTGAGATGTTTGTCAGTGCCTTCATCCCTTCCATTGCGAGCTTAATCTTCTCGTTTAAAAGAGCCGCCTCGCGCAATGTCTGTGCGTAGGACTGCACCGCAAACGTCGCACTTTTAATTTTGTCTTTCTCTTCACTTCCGGTTTTATCAACGAGTATAAAAGTCTTTTCGCCTTTCGGCTTTTCGACGCTGACCGGAATATCCAGAGCTTCGCCAAGGTAGGCGATTATTCTGTCTTCAATCATGCGTCACCTCAATGCTTTCAAAATGCTGTTCTCTTTATAAGTTTCGCGGAACGCTTTTGCGGTTTCCGGGTGAATGGAGACATTGGCGCGGTTTTTACCGACATACGGGTCTGCCGCATACCCGTCTCCGAGCCGGTTTACAACCGCCTGCGCCCGCTCCGCAAGCAGGCTCTGCATCTCCGCCGACTTGAGCATCTCGCGTACGCCGCTACGGTTTAGTTTGACCTTTATTTTATTCATAACGCTCCACCATCACCTTCTTGTGCCAGGACAGCGGGATCATCTCTTCGATACCCTCAATCACAAAGCCGAATGTGCGCCATCGTCTTCCGAAAAAGCGGACTTCGCTGTCTTCCCAGGTGTTGGTGTCTCCTTTAGGAATCCCCAAGGTGTACTCTGCTTTTTTCCCGAACAGGTTCTGCGCTGTTGCGGCGTCTTCTGTGCCCGTCGGTGAAACAATGACGTTCTCCACTTGAACCTCCCGCTCTTCGTAAATCGGTGCGTTGAACAGGTCTTTTCCCACTTCCGTTTTGTTGATCAAGGTAACGGTGATTCCTCTGATCTCCATAGCTCTATCACTCCATATCTTTGTCTTCTTAGCCCCAGCCGCGCAAGTTCCGACTTCTTGATGAACAAGCCTCCGCCCGGCACAAGGTATGTGCCGGATACGGAGTACCCAAGCGCTGACTGCGCCATCTGTGACATCGGCTCTGCTGTCGTTGATGTGTTCAATGTGCGGGCGACCACGTCCACCGTGACGGACTTTGCCACGCCTGCGAGATCCTTGTCTTCCGCAACCATCGCATCCAGGTCTTTGCCGACTTTTTTTGCTTCATAGCGAAGGGAGTCGCAGACAACCGGTATCAGCGCCGCTGTCCGCTCCGTTTCTTCCGGTGTTAATGGCCGGAATAACGAGATTACATCATCAATGGTTGCGTAATTCATGGTTACTCCTCGCTTTCTTCTGCTTCGCTTTCTTCTGCCTCGCTTTCTTCTGCTTCGCTTTCTTCTGCCTTTTTACCTTTCTTCTTTTGCGGTTTTTGGACCTCCCAGTCTCCGCCGCTTACGGTGCAGTCGGTCTCTACGACTGCACCTGTTTTTTTATTGATGTAAACCATTGTCTCCTCCTTTATGCCGGAACGATTCTCGCGAAAGATCCGGCGTCTAAGATTCCCCATCCAAGATAAACTTCGGCACGGATATAGAGCTGGTTCTGACGTTTTAAGTCCCCCTGCCCGTCCGGATCGCCGTATTTGATGATTTCCGTCGGAATTTCTTTTGCGTATCCCCATTTGAACATGTTTTCGAAGTCTCCAATAATCGCCTGGTCTTTCGCGCCGACCGCGACGGTCTTGTTGATGTCGAGCACGGTCTGACCAAGGTGTGATGGCTGCCCGCCGAACGCGAATTCCGGATAGCGCTTGTCTCCTGCGGAGTTTGTGAGCGCTGCCAGCGCGCTTCTGACAGCCGGCGAGATTACCATTCCGGTCACTTCCCCGTCCGAACCCTCTACGAGCGCGATTGCCGCTTCGATGTTGGCGTCTACGGTGTCTGCCGCATAAGTTATGGTCTGGGTGACCTTTTTATCGAAGTGATTGTCTCCGATTACGGTGGATGCGGTTCCGGTTGACGGATTGATACCGTGAAACGCCGCCTGGTCAAGTCCGGATGCGACTTTTTTGGAAAACCCATCGTTGAACGCCTGCAGGATCGCGATCTGTTCTTCTTCCGCCGCGAACATGAACTCATCGGATACGCGCATGCCGTAGACGAACTTAATCGGCACAATCGTAACCGGCGTCAATGTCGCGCCGCCGTCTTTTTTCTGTGCGTTTTCCGCAACGATATCGATTTCGGAATCCATGTTGAAGATGAATTCCTTGTTTCCGACGAAGCTTACCGGCGTCATGCGGGAAAGCTTCGCTAAAGAGGATTTTCCTCTTACTTTTGTGATGAGGTCTTTGATGAGTACCGGATCAAATAAAGATCCTTTGCTTAATACTGCCATGTGTTATTCTCCTTTCATGTCTTTGAGCATTTTTTTATAGGCTGCTTTGGTGCTGTCTTTTCCTGCGTCGCCTTCCGGATCGGCGAGCGGCGGCACGCTTCTGTTTCCGATGATCGTTTTAAGTCCTTCTGCGCTTTTTCTGATTTCCTCTTCATTTGCTCCCCTCAGATAAGCGACTGCATCGTAGGAAAGCCCAAGCTCGTGCGCGATTCTGGTTTTTGCCGAGTCCGTCTCGTATTTCGCAATTTTCTTCGCCTGCTCGGCGAGCTCGCTTTGGCTTTTTGTGTATTTTTCTTCTGACTCGGTGAGCTTTCCGGTCAGCTCCCCAACCTTCTTTTCCAGTTCTTCCGCTGCCTTCCTTTGTTGCTCCGGCGAAAGATAGCCCTCGAACTCTTTTCTCGCGGCTTCTTTTGCCCTCGCAATCCGTTCCGTGATCGCTGCGTCAAACTGCTCCTGTGTTTCGATGATCTTGAATTCTGCCATCTTTTTTCCTTTCCCCACTTTGCCCGGTGGTCGGTAAATTTATATCATAAGGGAAGCCCTTAATAATATACTTTTTGTTTTTTGCGTGTTTTTCCTTCACTGCATGCCCAATGCGCCAAAATGGCGCTGTCCAAAAGCGCGATCTCGATGCCGTCTTTAAGTGCTTTATATCCAAAGCCTCCGTTTGAGCCTATTTGTCTTTTTTCGCAGTTCGATGCTGCCTGCGCCATTGACGGCTGATTGGTGTGGCAGATCGTCTCCGAAAAAATTCCCTGCTCAAACAACGCGTTTGCCGCTATGATTTCTTTTACGGTCGGCATGACTACACCTTTAATTTTGCGCTCCTTTAATTCCTCTGACAGCAGCTGCTGTCCGTTTGCACCGTCGATGACGATACTTTTTGGCTGCATGCGTTTGAGATATTCGATAATCCATCCTGTTCCGTTTCTCACCGGCTGGCAGTCTATGCCTTCGATGAATATCTTTCCTTCCTGCGTCTTGACCGCTACGGACAATGCTGCGTTGCTTCCATCTTTCCCGTATTTGATGCCGGCAAAAAGGCTCTTGTTGAATTTCGGCATCTTTGGTACGATGAGCTTTTCCCATTCTGCTTTTGTAATTGCGGATTTTTGGTTGTATTTCACCCAAAGCCCCAGTCTTTGGATGTTAAAGTCAACTTCATCCGGTCCGATTTCGTCTTCGATGCTTCGTTCTGTTAAGACGCTTCCCAGTGACGGGTTGCATAAGTACCAAAGCGACTTATCACGTACATCGGACATTTTTTCGATGGACCATTCCTCCCATGCTGTGTTTTTGGTTTCGCCCCCGAGTGCCGCTTTTCGGAGTTTTGAAAAGACCGTTCCGGAGCTGACCGCCGTCGGCGGTGTGCCGCAAAATACTGTCTGCGGATTTTTGGAATCTGAAACGACATATTTCAGCGCGGATTCCTCGTCATCCTGATACTCCTGTGCTTCGTCGATAACCAGAAGGTCGTATCCCTCTCCGAGCCCGCCTTTTGATGATCTTGTTCGGAAGTTCAGCACACCCTCGTTTATCAGCATCTCTACTGACTCAAGCCCCTGTTGTTTCAGGCTTTTGAAGTCTTCTTTCTCCACATAGCCCGCTTTCGCAAGTAGTTTGCAGATTCTTTCCCATGCCGCGTGCGATGTCGACGTTCGGTGCGCGGTGTGCAGGATGCGCTCGCCATTCATCAAGCCCCATAGCTCTCTCATGATTACAACTTCATTCTTGCCGTTTCTTCGCGGGACAGCGTACCCGAACTTTGTGTGCATCCACAGCTCTTCTTCATTCCTGGCCATCATGTCATAGATCAGAAGCTCCTGCCACTCCTGCGCGGTTCTTCCGGTTTTTTCATAAACCTTGATTGCTTCGTCTCCGATGGATTTCTCATATGGCAGCACGAGCGATTGTGTGGGACGCTGATTTCCGATTTTCTTGTCCGGCATAAGCTGCTCCTACATAATGTCAATTGGGATGATTTCTTTTATGCTTTTTAAAAACTCGTAGGCTCTTTTGATCGCCCGGTTTTCTTGCAGATATTCGATTCCCTGCGGCGTGATTCTGCACTTGCTGACATCCCAATCCATAAGTTCATGCCCTATCGCGAACGTCAGCGTGATATACTCAATATATCCTTGCTTTTGCATGTTTTCCATGATGTACCCCCAGTAATTTTGGTTGACATTGATCATCCTGCTTCCTGGCTCCAATAGATCTGTCTGGATGGCTTCTCCGTCTTTCAGGCATCGGTACAGGTATGCCAGGAGTTTATAGACAATAACGTGGTAATCGTCTTTCGCCATGTTGTTTCTCCTTTTCGTTGCTTTTTGCTTTGGTGTGTGGTATAGTTTTCTTGAGGAAGTTTTTCTTCCTTGGGAAACGGCTTCCGGCTTGCCCCTTCTGGCAGGTCGGAGGTCGCTTTCTTTTATTTCTCAATGATCTTTAAGATTTTACTCCCTCTTTTTAAGATCAGACTGGCATCTTCCACGAACCTCTCTCTCCTAAACCTATGTTCTGCAATTTCTGCGTACTTTGCGACTTCATTGTCCTCGCATGTCAATGTAACAATGATTCCTCCCGGATTGACACCTTCCATGCTGCATATTTGGTGGCACGCCTTTCTGACGTTGCGGTCAATCGCAGAGAGGCTTGATGCTGTTTTTTCTTCCCATGCTTTCCCGTTCCACAAGAAATCCGGCATTTTATGCACTTCTACCTCGTTCAGGCATGTGATTTTGCCGCCGAACATCTCGGACATCCATTTCGCGCACTCTATTTCTTTTTTGTGTCGGGTCTTATTGTATCCCTCTTCAAACTGTATTTTTTCTTTCGGTCGTTTGTGCTCCTGCACCCATGCCCGAATGACTTCACTGTCTTTCGTAGTGTTTCTGATCTCTTCCAGCGTTTCGACCCGTTTTCTCACCTCTTCCGCATGCAGCTGCTGTTTGGTATGCACATCGCGTGCGCCTTTTTCGCTGACATAGGTCACAGTGCAATCGCAGTTATCGTGCCGTTGGTAGACTTCGCGCGGTGCGGGGTAGCTATAGGTTCCCGCCAGCCGGTCGCACCACTTACAGCACTTTCCGTTCGTGCTTCGGATGATTTTTGCTTTCAGCCCGGCTTTCGCACGGAACTCGGCGTTTTGTTCGACGTATTCGTCGATATAGTTTTGTGCGATGTTCGTTAACGAGCGTCTTAGAATCTCGTATATCTTCTTATCCAACTTCCGGTACCTCCGGCATTCTTGACAGGAAAACGACCTTGTTCATGACCGCCTCGATGCGTTCCTGATTGAAAACCGGTCGCACCGGCTTTAGACCAATCCCCGCTTTTTTATCTTCTCTTGTCTGCACGCGCACCGCCATATCTATGGCGAGCGTCTGTACCTCCTGCATTAGCTGCGGGATTACGCCTTTCGCGATGTTCCAGTAGAGCGTTCCGTCTGGGAGTGTTTCGTCGGTCAGGTTTTTTTCGAGACTTCTGACCGCATATTCCCCGAGACGCTCCGCCTGCTTTGACACCTGCGCCAGCGTTGCCCGCTTGTCCTCTCCCGTTAGAATCCCTTGTATTTTGTTATCTTCCTCGACCATGTTATAAAAATCGCTTAGAACCGATTTTTGAAGTTCGGGCGTAATGTCTTTCATGATTTCCCCTAGATTCCTGTCAGCTCATACAGTTTTTTGTCGGTGATGTAATCCGGGAACGCCTGCTGCAGTTTTAAGAGCGCATCTCCCGCCCCCGAAAGCGCCGCCGCATCCGGCTCGAAGATCGGCGCCCATGCCGCTTTTGTTAAATAGAGCTGACTTCTGTCGTATTGATACTTGTCTCTTAAACATGCGGCAAGATACCCCGCGTTCAAAAATCCCGATCCGAAGGACCGCTGCGCTTTTCTCGCTGTATATCTTAAGTTTTCGTGTGCCGCTTTGATTGCTTCCGACGACGAAGGGTTCGCTGTCGCAAACCCTAAATCGTCTAAAGTAAGTCCGGTTTCTCCGGCAAAAAGAGAGGCGAACATTTTCAGCTGCGCAAGGTGCGGTTCCATGCTCTGCTGCGCGAACTGCCCGACAACCGGATGGTTTCCGTCTCCGTCATCTGTGAATGCCAACATGGCGGACATGGCCGCTTTCCACTTTTCCATCGGTTCCGCATCTTCCGCTAGCCCGGTTACATACTTTTGTGGGTAAGCGAAGAACTCCGCCGCAATCTCGGAACGCTTGATGGTTCGCAGAGCCGACCCGACAAGCGCCATACAGGACCTTGAAATTCTTGAATGCCCGAACGGTCTTTTTGCGTCCGGCCGGAAGATAATCGGAACAAGCAGCGGATAGCCGACTTTGTGCGTCACAATCTCATCCATGCGCGCGCCTTTTCGGATATATCTGGTCTCTTCTTTTGTGAAATATGCTTCCAGTGTCGGGTTTCCGGTGTCGTTGTCTCTTTTGAGCACAGCATACCCCTCTTCGAGAAGCCCTGTGATCGGATCGATCACGCCGGTCGCGTTGCTGCCGTCAATGACCTGCAGCCGTGGGTAACCCGTTTCGTCCGGAGAGATGTAAATAAAGCAGCAGGACGAGATGGTCGCCGACAGCACGGCCGAGTCAAAGATGATGTCCGGATTGTTCATTTTGAAAATTTCATTCAGGTCGAAATTGTCCTCTTCAAATTCTCTGAATACGATACGGTCCGCGAGCGCATCCACTGCTGTTGCGCACCAGCCAAGCACCGACTGCCAAAGCGCGAGATCCGGCGGCGTTGAGATCATAAAGTCTTTTACTCGGTTCTTCATCTCGTAATACTCGTACCTGGTCAGCACGCGCGTCCGCTTTGTGTTTAGTTTTCGCCTTAAATACTCCGGCCCTTTATACATTCTTCTCCTCCTTTTGCTTCAAGCAGCAGTAGTGCGCCAGCCTTGCGCTTTTTATTTTTTGATCGCTCGCCTCGATGTAGTCGATCGCCGGAAACGTGCTTCCTGCTGCTAAAAATCCCTTTATCAAGATTACGTCTTCAAAGTCACATGTTCCGCCGCACAGATAGCAGATTCCTTTTTCTCGCAGAAACAGCTTTTTCAGACTGATTTTTTCTTTTTCCGTCTTCATTAACGCGTCGCGGTTTTCTTTGCGTTTCTCCGCGAATTTCACCGAGCATGCCCGGCTGCAGAAGTTGCTCGTCTTTCTTTTTGTTTCAAAGGTTCTGCCGCACTCTGGGCAGACCCGCTCTTCCTTGACTGCTCCGTACCGTTCGCGCTTTCTTTCCTTGTCCGCTTCCCTCCTGCATTCCTCGCTGCAGAACATGCTCCGTCTGGTTTTGGCGCGGTACTCCTTGCCGCAATTTTTGCATATAGATGTATAGACCATGCATATTTTTCCTTTCTCCGCACTTTGCGCGAGAATTCATAGAGATTTTTGTGCAGTGACGGCGTGAAGGTCCAAAGCCGGGTAGGTCGGGGTGGTATCCCCCCTATGCTTAGCTTCGTCTTCGCCTTCCCTTTCTTTTTCGCTGCTCTGCTCGCCGTTTGGGATGCCTCTTGCCCCGCTACTCGCGCGTATTAAAGTTTTTCCAGTCCAGTGAGTGCGGCAGGACCCGGTTTGATATCACGTCCGCGTTCTGATCAACCATTTTCTTTTCAATCAGTTTGTCGGACTTCTGGCGGTTACATGTCCAATGCGCGAGCTGCATGTTCTCGATGTCGGACGGGTGTCCTCCCCTAGATATCGGAATGATGTGGTCGATGCACGGTGCAAGTGGGCTCGGATATTTCAGTTTGAAGTCCACCGGTTTTCCGCAGATGCCACAGGTTCTTTGCGTTTGGTATATTTTTTTCTTGTTCTTCTCAAAGGCACCTCTGTGTGTGCCGTATCTTCCTGCGCCTTCGTTCATTCTTCTTTCTGCTTTCAGGTATAACAAAAGAGCACCGTTGTGGTGCTCTTTGCGTTTTGGGTATTGTTTTCTGTATAAAGTATAGCACAAAAAAAGCGGTCATAAACGGTCCTTTTTTCGTTCGGCCAAAAATTTCCGAACCATCTTTCGCGCATGATCCGGTGATATGTAGTTGACTCTGCCAACGTTCTCCCAGTCCATGCAGTCTATGAATCTGCTTCTAAGAAGTTCCCGGAGCTTTGCCTGTTCGACACTTTGAATGAACTGCTCGATTTCCACCGCCATCTTTTCGGCTTTTTCGATGTTCAACTCAATTTCCTGCTTAAGGGTGACGATCATCAGCGGCAGCTTGGTGTCGGTCTCGTCGATGCCTTCGATTTTGTATGGATGCGCTTTGCCGTTGTAGTACTTCTGCACGCTGTCGCCGACGACTTCGCCGGAATGTTTCAGTTTTTCTTCCAGCCTCTTCAATCTGCTCTTTTGTCTCTTGATCTCGTGGTTTAACCAGAAGTATTCGTTCAGGTCGTTCTTGGTCATGCCTGCTCCTTTCCTCACTAAAAGATCAGCATCTCGTCAATGCCGAGCTGCTCTTCAAAGTAATCCGGTTTAAATTTTTCGCGCGCGCTGACGATCTTCCCTTTTGGCCACTTTTTAAATTTGCGCGGTTCATTGATTGCAACCTGTATGTACTCCTGGTGTTCCAGCCCCGTGACTGGATGTTCAAACTTTCTTGCGCAGTCTTCCGGAATGTAGTAGCCCGCGATTGGCTTCGGATCGTCGATCAGTTCTTCATAGCTGGAATCGTGTTCAGTCGTCACCGGGTTTGCTAGCTTCCCGATGCATGTGTATCTTTTTTTGTGGACAGCATCCGGGCGGCGGAACGTCTTTGAGGTTTCTTTGATCAGATACTCTGCGAGCTTGTTGTAGTTTCCGGTTTCGTCGAGCGGCGAGCTGTGGACGAATCCTTTTTGCCAACAATCGGCGATCAGCTCCATGTCGTTTGTGTTGATGACAATGTGATGATGCGGCCGTTTGTTCTCATACTCTGTGACGCAAACCGCTTTTAGTTCTTTCCCTTGCTTTTTTAATCGATACTTGACTCGTTCGATGAAATTCTTCCGATCTCTCTTAGTAGCAGTAAGCTCCGGGATCTCCTTGTAGGTCAGTGTAATGTGCATGTCTCCATCCCCGAAGTTTGCGTTGAGCTTTTTTGTGAGGTTCAAAACTGCAAGGCGATCGTTGTTCTTTTGAACCATCTCGGACGTGATGTTCCTTTTTGGCCCTCTTTTCCCTTTGTGATCTCCGGACGTGACCTTGATCTCTGTTATGATACTTTTCCCTGCCATGCAGACGTACTTCTTGACTTCCATCTTTCCTCTTGTTGTTAATACTCTAATCGAGCCGTAATGCGCCTTGCGCGCATGGTGTTTCCTTCTATATATAATGTAAGTTTTGGTCGGCGGTCCCGGAGTCGAACCTGGATGTTCCCTTCCGCCGATAGCTATGCCGCGGAGCTTGTCCGCGGCGGTGTGTTATAATAAATGCAGCTTATGCTCCTGCTGCATCGCGTTGTGCAGCTTCATTTTTTTGCGGCCGGCTTCTTTTCTTTCTTTCCGCTGGCGGTCTCTGAGTGCTTTTCTTCCTGGGTTCTTTTTCATTTTGTCTCCTTTTTCATTCGTTTGATCTGGCGTTCGATTTTATACTTTGCAACCGCCTCGACTCTTTCGTCTATTTTCATGAGATACTTTATCTGTGCGAGCATTACCTCGACGTCGGCCATTTCTTCGGCAACAAGGTTTTTGCGAATTGCCAGTTCAAGCATATCGCGCTCATCGACGCGCCGGAATCGTGCGATCGCTTGGATCAGCTCCGCCAGTTCTTCGGTTGCAACATTCAGCTGCGGAATCAATCCGTAGTGATCTGCGATTTTTCTGATAGCTTCGTTCATTTTAATTCCTCCTGTAATGCGAGAAGCAGGCTCATGGCTTCCGGCCGCGTGAGCGTGATGCCCTTTCCCATCTTCGTGTGGTCTGCGTTCCAGCGCCGGATGTCGTACTTTGGTTCTGCTCCGTTCCAGCTGACTTCGTTTAGTTCAGTTGCCCAGCCACCGCTTTCTTCTTTGATGACGGCGATCCTGCGTGTGATCTTGTATGTGATGTCGTTCATTCTTTTCCTCCAATGCTTTTTCCAGTAGCTCGATGTACTCGTCCTTTACGCTTACCGACTTTTTGTACGCTTTGATTGCTTTTCGCTGCGCGTTGATCAGATTGTCGTTTAGGGATTCCATTTCCTTTTGGTTCTTGATGATCTGCGCCTGCGCTATGGCGATGACTGCCCATGCGGTGTTCGCAACGATGAATAGAATCAAATCTAATTTGCTCATTATTCCTCGCTCCAATTCAGTCTCTGACCGCACACAGGACAGTAGCCATGCCAGTACGGTCTATTGATAGCATCCATCGCAGCTTTTTGTCCGAATGGATAATCGCATTGTGGGCAGAATGCGTTATGAACCGTGATCTTAGGCTTTCTTGGAATCTGTAATCCCGCCGATTCCGTGCACATTGTCAAAAATTCGATGTTTTCTGGTGTTGGTCTGATCGTTACCGTGCTGCCAAATCTTAACGGTTCCACGATGCCTAAACCTATATCCAATGCTTCTTCATATGTCATTCTTTCTCACCTGCCCTCAATCATCCATTTTATAGTTAAAACTATAAACGTAACAAACATTACGGTAAGTGCTATTACAGCCACAATGCCGCATAAAGATAATACCGTCTTTAACATTCCTGTTCACGCTCCCATCTTTTCGCCCAATCTCCTGCTTCGTAAAGTTCGCACCGCTCCATGTCCGGCCTCCGAACTTTCGCAGATTTGATTAGAGAATATGTTTTGCTTCTCACTACATGGCAACAATATCCGTTGCCGTCCATCTTGTACCTGTCTAGCCATTTACACCCATGACAATTCATTTTGCTCCACCGCCTTTCACGATATCGATTGCTCTGCCGATGCAGTCCTGCCAGGCTTCGTTATACTGGGTATAGGTATCCGGATTTCCCGGCACTTTATACGGGTGCTCTTCGGCCAGTGCTTCCAGGCGCTTGATGGTTTCGTCTAATCGGTATGCCGATGGCATGTTCGTGACAAGGTCTGTAAGGACCGGTATTTCGAGCGGGTATATCCAGTCTTTTTCGGAACGCAGTTCTTCCTTGATATGCTCAAAAAGTGCAATCAGCTCGTTCCGGTCGATCAGGTCCGGCGATTCGCTCTCGCCCTCCGGGCGGTAGAACCCACAGATTCTGCATTCGTTTGATATCCGGACTTCGTTTGTGTACGCCGGGCAGAAGCTGTTCATGCAGGTGTCCTCAAACAGGTATCTGCAGCCGCCGCGGTCGTCGTCCGCTACGCTCCATTTTCCGTTCTTCTCAATTATGCTTTTGCTCATTTTTCACTCTCCTGACTTCTCCTGTTATGTAGTCGGCCTTCGTGAAACTGCGTTCCCATCCCCTATCCGTTCTGATAGCCTCGAAGAAATGCGGGTATTTTTTTGTTACGCGGAACTCGTGGCGTTTGTTTTTGTCTCCATCAAGCTGTTTGTCCGGTCCGGTTATCAGGTCACCCACTTCCAGGTCGAACTCATCCCTTGGTGGCGCGACCAGTTCCCTGTAGCCGACGTCTACGTTTGCTCTTCTCATCTTTTTCCTGCTGCTGTCTGCACCGTAGCAGACTTTGCTGCAGTAGATGGTCGTGTTTTTGTTTGCGACAAACTGTCCGCCGCAGACCGGGCAGGTTTTAACTTTCTGCATCTTCGGCCTCCCTGATCATTTCCTGCATGACTCGTTTGAGAGCGGCCGCCATCTTGGAAGCCTGCCCAAGATCTTTTCCGTACATATCTTCTATGCACTTCATGCAGGCTTTGAAGTCTTTCTGCAGCTGATCGGCTTTGACTTTGAACTCCACAATCTCGGCGGCTGTGCTGTTTTCCAGTTTCTTATTCAGCTTTTCAATTTCAGCACGTGCTGCTGAGACTTCGCCGGCGAGCTTTGCGGTCTCTTTTTCGACTTCTGCTTTGGCTTCGGCTCTCGCGTCCTCTTTCGCTTTTTCGGCGGCGACCTCTGCGGCTTTTTCGGCTTCGGCGGCGGCAGCAGCTTTCGCCTCTTTCAGCTTTCTCGCGGCTTCTTTCGCTTTCTGGGCTTCTGCCTCGATTTTCTTCTGCAGGTCCTCGACCTCCCGTTCCCACTCGGCTTTGGTTTTGCCCTCTTGCAGGATTTTGACCTGTGCGGACAGTTCTTCGATTTTCTGCTCAGCGGCCGCCAGCTCTTCTGCGGAAGTGTCAACCTCTTCTTTTGCGCGCTCGGCGGCGAGTTCGGCTTTTAATCTTTTGATCTCGTCCTGAAATTCCCGGACGCTTGCTTCTTCCATTTTTGGATCGTCTAAAACCGCTTTTTGCACCTCTTCCGGGGCAGCTAAAAGTGCGTAAACCTTTGAAATTTCAATATCCGCAAACGTTTGCGGATTTGAAAAAATGCCGTTTTTTTCATGCATTTCCGCAGCCAGTTTCATCATGTTTTGCGCCTTGCGTTCACTGAATTCTAAGTTCCGTTTACACCAGTCTCCCCAGTTTCCGTGACCGATTCTTTCCTTGATCTTAGTTAGGCACCGGCCGGCATCCGCCGCCATCTGGATGCCTACTGCGCCGATCAGCTGCATCTGCTGATACAGGGTGTTAGCTTTTTCCGTCAGTTCCTCCGTGGACTTTTCGTCCAGATCTACAATTTCCCTATACTCCGCGTTGATAATTTCCATCATGCTGCCTCCTTTTTCTTCTTTGTCTTCATCCATTTCTGCCAGCGCTCCAGGAATTCCTTAACCTCCTCCGGGTATGCACAGTTACGGTCGCCCCTACACTGGATGATTTCTCCCTTTGGCGATAATTCCAGTGTGAAATATGGCTCATCCGGTGATGCCGTTTTTCGCACAAACAGGATTACGCATTCTCCTCGCGCCACACAGTCTACATAGGTTCTGACGCAGTGGTGCAGCGCGGCAGACTCCTTTGCCAGTTCCTCCGGACTTTGCGCTGCCCGGATCAATAAATTCTCTTCCCGGTACTCCGGTCTTCCGTAAATCTTGTCCGTAGATTCCTTGAATGCTACTTTTTTCTTGCTATCTTCCTGAATTCTGATTTTTTCCGACGTTTCTTCGTGCGCCGCTTGCAGATCCGCCGGGAATAGGACTTTTTTGTTTTTCATGTCATAGCCTAGCCGTTTGCACTCTCTGAGGTAGTCGAGATAGATCCCGCAGTCATCCTCCTGCGTCTCGAGATAGCTCAGTGCTTTTTCCAGTTTGACATGCTGCTCTATTAAAGAGATTTTTCCACTCAGATTGTAATCTGGCAGCATGCCGATTTGATTGAACGAAACCTTGTAGCCCATCTTTTTTATGTCTTTGTATTTTTCTAGCTCGTATAGTCTCGCATATCTGCCCAGATCCCGAAATTCTTTTATTTCCTTTGGCTTCAAACCGAGAATCTTTCGGAGATCCTTTGCACGCCAGTTGATGGCGCGGCTTTTCTCTTTGTTTGCGCGTTGTCCGGCGATGTATTCGAATCCTGCTTTTTCTAGGATCTCAATGCTCGGATATTTCAGGAAATTATATATATATCCGATCAATGCATACGGGCTATCCGGTGCGTTGAATCCCAGCCTCAGCATGTCTAAATTCGCATACTTTAGGTCGCTTCCCTTCTCTCGCAGGAAGGACGGGTGTGTGACGGTTTTTTGATACCTCGGAACGCAGTAATAGTTCCACATGCCTCCGGTCGCGTAGGGCAGCTTAACGTCTTTTCGCCGTTCCCACCGGTCCGGCGTCCAGTATCCTTCCGGGGTGTGTTTATAATATTCCTGGGATTCTTTTGTGAACCGGTACTGCGCGGATGGCCAAAAGGAAACTTTTGGCTCCCAGTCAGTATAATCGATTCTGTATTCATCTAATTCCGCGAACGTGACGCGTCCGTGTTTTCGGAACCAGAGGATCCTGCCGTACTCTGTGATGTTTTTCCTGCCGTAGCGGGATTCTTTGACGATTGCGTCTTTGCAGCAATCATAGCAGTAGTGCTTCACGTTGTGCTTCGGGTAGTCTCTGTCATACATTTCTGAAATCTTGTTTTCTGCTCCGCAGCGGGTGCAGCGGCAGCGGTCCGCTTTTCGGTCGATAATCAGATAGGTATGATTCGCAACGGATCTGATTATGTAGTCCGCCAGGTCTTTTGGCGGTTTAATCTTATACGGTCTTTCCATGGCGCGCCCCCCTACAGAAAATCTGTGATGTCGATCACGCCCGGATCCGGCCTGGATTTTTCTGCGAGGTCGATGCCGTAATAGTCCCGAATTATTGAGAAGCCTTCCTCTGGCGGGATGTACGCGGTGCCGACGTTTCCGTTTCGGATCATGTGCTTTTCCGCGGTCTCTTTCATTTTGTCAAAGCACCCTTGCAGGCTCTTCGTTTCGTCCAATACTTTCTTTGCAACCTTATCGGTCATGATCGACGTCAGGTATTCCTCAAACGGAATCAGATAGTCCTTTTTCTGGCATTCCTCCGTGATGCGCGCGATTGCGCGGTCTGTTAAATCACTCATTGGTTTTCTCCTTTCATTTCTCCCCGCGGCTGCAATAGCCGTCGTTTTGGGTTCCGATCACCAGCAGGCTGCACAAGCGGTCCGCGCCTGCGCAGTACATTTCGTTTGCTTTTAGAAATGACACGATGTTCTCGTCAATGGCCTGTGGGAACTCTACGCCATATTTGCAGTCCTTACAGGTCGTGATCTCTTCGTAAATAATTCTCTTGGTCATGCGCAGGTTCCGTTCGATTTGTCTTCCGATAACCTTATCCAGTTCACTTCCGCGCGTCTGACGCTTTTCTGCGATATGGATCAACCCGTCTATGCGTTTTATAACGTTTTTCATTGTCTTTTTTCTCCGTATGTGTTATACTATCGGCGATTTTCAGAACTGCCCGAGAATAGCCGTTTGAGTAGACGCCCTTCGAGAAGTAGTGCTTCTTCGCGCCGGCGTCGCCGGCGTTATAGGCGATCAGGGCTTTCTCTACGTCTTCGTACTTGTCCAGCTTCTCGGCCAGAATGTCGATGCCGACGATTACGTTATCTCTTGGATCGTAGAGGTTCGCCGCGCCGAGTTTTTCCATCCTCTTTTCGTGAAAGGATCTCCATATCTGCATCAGGCCTTGACTGCGCCCGTTGTCACCGGATGCGTCCGGCTTGTAGCCGGATTCCTTTTCAATTACCGCTATCACCAGCGCCGGATCCACGCCGCGTTCCTCCGAAACGTCAATGATGATGTCCTGTAGGTCCTCGGTCAGCGGCACGTCGTAGTACGTACGCTCCGGCTCTTCTGTTTTTGGTTGTTGTGACGGTTCTTCTGCCTGCGTTACGGCGGCAGGCTCTGCGCGGCGCTTCGCCTCTTGGTAGTCGTCGGCGGATGCCAGGCTGTAGGTTGTGATGATGAACGCCACCGCCAGCACGCCGCCGATAGGCTTCTTTATCCGGTCAATCAGCCCCAAGATGCCGCCTCCGGTCTTTCTGTATCTTTTCATATTCTCTCCTTTGTGCTTTTAGCCTGCCGGCTTCCGTGATCAGCTTATCTGCTGAACGCGTCCAACCGCGCCGGTAGTAGTAATCTGCTTTTTCTTCTAGTGCTGTGATCTTTCGGCTTAGTTTGTAGATTTCTTCTGTGTGGTCGATCACTTCGCTTCGGTATCCGCAGCGGTAGCCTCTTCGGTACCGGCAGGCACTGCAGCAGTCCTCACAGACAGGCTTGCTGTCGTGCAGCACACAGATGTGCCACTCTTTGCAGTCCTTTGGACCGCAGATCGGGCAGATCATGTCTCTCTGGTCGTCTCGACCTTGGCTGTGCGTTTTACCTTGATTTTATCGCCTGTTTTCCAAATGCGGATACTGCTGTGGTCAAAACCAATCTGTACGCTGTTGATGTCCGCCTTAAACATTTGGTCTCCGATCAGCAGCACTGCATCGATCTCTTCGCGCTCCATGGCGCGCATGCTCTGACTGTTTTCGCAGATGTCCTCGATGTTTTTCATCAGACAATCGCGCTTTCGGTCTAGTTCACTTGCTTCGCACTTGCAGCTTTCCGTTGCCAGCCGGTCTGCTTCTTCCTGACTGTTCGCCATGATGTTTATCATGCTGCCGCAGTACCGGCAGACTCCCTCGTATGTATTCATGTCTTCCTCCTATTCCCCGTATACCGCCTTGATGATTTCTTTGGCATTGTCGCCGTTACTGTTTCCGGTTGCTAGAATGCGTTTTGTCGCACCGCCGCGGAAGAATACAGTGATATATTCGTCATCGTATTCCGGCTTATATACGTACGCGACGTCTTCGACGCCGCTTCGCTCATCACGCAGAAGCGCCAGCTCCAGCGTGGCAATAAACTCGTTCTTTTCCTTGAATAGTTCCGGTTTCATGTGCCTACTCCTTTCTAATTTCTCCGGTTTTTTTCCGCGGATTTTCCGAACATTCATTCCGAACACTTGTTTTTTGTTGTATTTTACGTTATAATTAAAGTACATTCAAAAGCGAAAGGAGGTGAATGTGCATGGCTCAAAACAGCAAGCAGACGTCAAAGAGGGCTGCTTCTGCTGCATCGAAGGTTCTGCGAGACGGGCGCACCGGCAAAAATTCTAAAACAGCCGCCGGCAGTGCGCTCTCTCAAACACCTTCCAGAAAAACTAAATAGTTTTCACCATTGAGCAAGGTGTCCGCCTTGCTCTTTGTCTTATTTGAAAAATGCTTCCAATATTTCCTCATCTGTCAGGTCAAGTTTTTTTGCAATCTCCCGCGCTTCTCCTACCGGCATCTTGGCCGCTTGATTTTTAATATGCCGGCTCAACGTGTCCCGATTGATTCCGAGATGTCTTGATACGCTCTTAATGTCTTCTCCCTTTCCGAGTATCGCTTTGTAGACCTTATCTTTCATAGATAGCTCCTTCCAATTAATCTTAACCACAGCTCCCGCGCCTCGTCCGGCGTGATGCCGGCATCAATCAGCGCGCCTTCGTACTCTGCCTGGCACTTTTGCCGCAGGCGTAGGTTCTCTACCTGTGCCCATTCTGTGATGTTCGCCTGAAGCTCCGCGTGGATCTCCGGGCATACGTCTATCTGAAAGCCGTTGTCGATGCTGATCTGCCGGTTCCTGCCGCAGAAGATCTCATGACGTTCTGCAAACGGCCGCCCGGTATAGGCGCAGACACGGTCCGCTTTGTGCTTGTATCCGTTGCATTTTTTCTTTTTCTTTTTATCCCGCGGCTTTGGAAATGCACAGGTGTCGTAATAACTCATGGCTTTCTCCTTCAGTTTCTTTACGACCGCCGATGTTGGCGGCGTTTTCTTTCCGGCGATGGCGGCGCCGATCTTCTTTGCCTGCCGGCGCATGTTCTCGCGCTCTTCCTCTTCTCCCGGTTTCATATAGTACATCATCTAACCACGCATCCACGCTTGATTGCTTCCACCACGTCCGGTATGTAGTACATCTTCCCGTCTGCAGTCCGTTCCAGGCCCGACAGTGCCCAGTCAATCTGGTGCGGGTCCTTTTTTCCCATGAATGTTGCCACCTGCTTCCTTGTAACAAACTGCGGCGCTCCGAAGACCGTCTCGCCGCTTTCTTTCATGGTGTCTCTGACGAATCCGGACATCCTCCGGATCATGTCTTGCTTATCCATGACTTCCTCCTTTTTTCTCATTCCTTTCTCAGATAATCCGTTGCTCTGTACAGGGTAAAGTATCTTTTCTCTTGTCCACCTTCCGATAGCGGTGTATAATTTACTTAATTTCTATGAAAGGCGGCCACAGCAATGAATAAAACGATAACAGCACTATCCCTGTCAGATTCTAATGTTCAGCATGATCTGATTTGCCCTATTCCACATGATTGCCCACATTGTCGACATGGTATTGACCCTCGCGTTTGTAGTTCCTTTTTTCTTCATCAAAAGGGAGGATTGACTGCTTATATAATATTTTTTTGTCCACACTGCGAAAAATGTTTCATGGCAACATACCATGGCTGCTATTTAAGTGGATATTCTAGCGAAATGTTTCTTTCAACACTCGCTCCTTATAGCTTTATTCCGATGGCCTTTTCCGATGGAATCAATGACATCTCTGCTGACTTTGTTTCAATCTATAATCAAGCTCTGCAAGCGGAGCATGAGGACTTAAAAGATATCTGCGGCATTGCGTACCGGAAAGCCCTTGAATTTCTGATTAAAGATTTCTGCATACACCTGCATCCTGAATCAGAAGATAATATTGTAAGGTCGTCGTTATCAAACTGTATAGAAACTTACATCGAAAGCTCCCGCATAAAAGCTCTAGCAAAGGCTTCTGCATGGCTTGGCAATGATGAAACTCACTATACAAGAAAGCATCCCGATTACGGAATTGAGGACTTGAAAGCCTTCATCAATGCAACAGTGTCATTTATCGACTCTGAACTTAACTATCTTCGTGCTCAATCTCTTCTTGATTCGAAAAAGAATCAAGGGTAAAAATCAGTTTTCCGTACAAGTCCCAGTATTGCGTGATTTCGCGTACTGGGTCTTCTTCTGTTCCGGCTCCGCAAATCGAAATCGTCTTTATCATAATGACGGCTTTCGCCGAGTCAGTTCCTCTCGCTCTCATATTCTTTTCTCCTCCCCTCTCCAAAGTATCTTTTCTCTTGTCTCTTGCCTGCCCTCTCTTTCTGTTTTATAATTTACTCACAGGCTGTTGCCGCAGCCGAGTACTTTAGAAAGGAGAACTTTTGATGGGCTATTATAACGTTGGTCAAGTCTGTCTTAACGGACATGCAATCACAGGTGATTCCAATTCTGGGCTCACACAAAAATTTTGCTCTGAGTGCGGATCTCCTACGATTTGCAAATGTCAGTATTGCTCTGAGCCTATTCATGGAAGATATCACGAGGACGGCGTCATCGTTTGTGCCTCGTATGTTCCGGACGCATATTGCTATAACTGCGGAAAGCCTTATCCTTGGACTGAGAAGGCTATCAACTCCGTAGCAGCTTGCATTTACGAAGACGAGGCTATCAGCCAAGAGCTTGCAGGGAAATTGGTTGAATCTCTTCCCGACATTGCATCTGAAACGCCAGCTAGCAATCTTGCGACTCTTCGGTTCAACAAGGCGCTGTCTGTTGTTGGTAAATTTACCGCCGAGAGCATTCGCCAATTTGTTATTGACTTCGGTTGTGAGCTTGCGAAGCGTTCTTTGCTTCCTTGATTAGTAATTCATAACCTGGGCAGCTATCTTCTCCGCAGTTGTAGCTGCCTTTTTTTATCCAGCAGTTGCAAACCTTTTTTAGCTTCTTTCCGCAGAATCCGCAGAAATTATCTTTATCCGTTACGCGGTCACTGCTGCAGTGCGGGCACTTCGCTCCTTTTGTCTTTTTCATCGCTCCTTCCCCTCCCCTCTCTAAAGTATCTTTCTTGTTTGCGTCTTGCCCGTCCCGTCTTTCTGCGGTATAATCGCTTTGAAAGGATGGTGATTTTTTATGTATGATTTTTCACATTGCCAGCTTAGCGCTTCTGATGTTGCCGCGGTTCTCGTTCTCGGTCTGCGCCGAAAGTTTACGTTAGAGAAGCACATCGCATTGCGTGAACGCCTTTTAGTATATGACTTTATTTTTGAAAACGCCGGTCCTGATGTCGATGCTTTCAACGCACCGATTCCTAACGGCACGTATTCCCCCAACAAAGAAAAAATACGTATGTACTTCATATCCTTGCGGCAGAATTTTTACAGAAGTTTTCTTTGTCCTGCGATTGTAGCTTTTATTACCGCTTATTTTACGGTGCGGCTTTCACATTAAATGCTTCAGCAGTACAAAAAAGATTGGATACAGCACGCAAAAGACTATGACCTGCGTTTTTAGTTCTTTTCGTGCTTTCCAAGCTTCGCGTTCTTCGCGCGTCATGTTCTCCCATTCTTCCTGCGGTATTCTTTTCATCGCTCTTTCTCCCCTCTCCAAACTGCTTCTCGCATTCATGCGAGTTTCTTTCTAAAAAAAATAGCGTACGCCTCTTCATTTTGCAGCCCCAGAATCTCTACAGCTTTCGCTGCCTCTGAAACTGAAAATTTTCCACTTCCGAGTTTTCGGTATAGCGTGGATTCTGCGATTCCCATTTTTTCAGAGAATGACTTCATCGTTCCGTTTTTCTTGATTTGTTCCTCTAATCTTTTTCCGTCCATGCTTTCCTCCTTTCTAGCATTTTTGCGAGTTTACACAAAGTATACTATCGTTTTTGCGAGTTGTCAATACATTTTTTGCATTTCTGCAAGTTTTTTTGTTTTATCACTTGCAATTTTGCAAGTATTATATTATTATATTGTAAAACCCACTTATGGAGGCAGTCATGAACATTGGTGAAATAATAAAAAACCGCAGAAAAGAACTTGGTATGTCCGCCGAAGATGTTGCAGAAATTATAGGCGCTTCTCCTGCCACGATTTACAGGTACGAATCAAACTATATCACAAAAATGGGCATCGATAAACTTACCCCAATTGCAAAAGCGCTCAGAGTGTCCGAAGCCTATTTGATGGGATGGACGACCAATCCCAATTGGCGTCCTGATTCTGATGTTTCGTTGGCTTCCGCCCCTGCCGATTCGCTGCAACTGACGGAGCAGGAGGAACGGCTTGTCGGTATCTGCCGCTCTCTGAATGACGAAGGACGCGAACGGCTTGTGGAATATGGGGACGATCTTGTGGCTTCGGGGAAATATATAAAAAGTTGTGAGGATGAGGTGGTGGGTTGAGAATAGGATATAAGGTACGATATTGTATAATTTTACGAACAAAAAGCGTAAAAAATTACGAAATTGTGGTTGACTTTTTGCTTTCCGGGGCATATTATATTAAGTAACCTTAATGGTTTACAAAGTTAATTTTGCCCCTATAAGTACCACTCCCACAATAAGGGAAGTTGCGAACATAGGGGTGTTTTTTTATTTTTGTCGGAGGTTGAACATGAACAAAGTAGCAATATTGGTCGATGGCGGTTTTTATCGCAGAAGAGCGCAGATGCTTTATGGCGAGAAGACAGCACAAGAGAGATTAAATGAGCTTATGAAATATTGTCAGAAGCATGTCTTGGATGATCGGGATCATCAGTATTATTCTCTATATAGGATTTTCTACTACGACTGCCCTCCTATGTCTAAAAAGGTATATCATCCTTTACTTTCACGAACGGTTGACTTTTCTAAGTCCAGTTTATACGAATGGATGAGTGAGTTTTTAGACGGTCTTAAAGGGCGTAGAAAAGTTGCTTTAAGGCTTGGGCTTTTGGCCGATGCGCAGGCATGTTACACCTTGCGACCTGACGCTGTGAAGCAGCTCTGTAGTGGCAAACTGCGACCTGAGGATTTAGAAGAACGCCATTTCACACTGGATGTAAAGCAAAAGGGCGTTGATATGAAGATAGGAGTTGACATTGCTTCGCTTGCTTACAAACAGCAAGTAGACAAGATTGTACTTATTTCCGGCGACAGTGACTTTGTTCCTGCAGCAAAACTTGCTCGAAGAGAGGGTATCGACTTTGTTTTAGATCCTATGTGGATAGATATTAAACCTGAACTATTTGAACATATTGACGGAATACATACATTTGAGCCTCGCCCCGGCTCAAAGTTGGACAGCAACACCAGTGCGAATCGTGCATCTCGCCCTGTTCTGCATCAAAGGCAGCTTTCCGGCCGAAAGCAAAAGCGCACACGCGACGAATAATGTTGTACATATTGCAACAAGCGGGGCTGAAATAGCCCCGCCTATTAAGGAGGTATTTTATGAAACTGATTTATCCTGCTTGTTTTTATCCGTGTGAAAAAAAGGAAGGCTATACGGTAGTTATTCCCGATCTTCCCGGCTGCGTGACCGAGGGCGATTCTTTGGCCGACGCTATTTTGATGGGTATTGACGCTGCGTCCGGCTGGCTTCTTGACGAGCTGGAGGACGGAAACCCACTGCCGAAGGCATCTGATGTTTGCGACATTCATCCTGAAGATGGCGGCATCGTCAGTCTGCTTGTTCTTGATATGGATGCCTATGCCGAAAAATATGGAAAGAACGCCGTCCGCAAAAATCTTACGATTCCGGCTTGCATGAACACTTACATCGAAAGTCACGGGCTTAGCTTGTCGCAAATTGCGCAGGAGGCTATCAGCGCGAAAATGCAGGCATAAAAAACATGGACGCCAAAGGGACCGAATTCGACCCCTTTGGCATTAGTTCTTATGCGCAATCATTTTCGTGAGGTCACGAAAATGATTCAAATTCCCCATTTTGTTGATAATAACAAAATGGTTTAAGTTAGCATATAGGTGTTTTACCGACATCAGTAAAACATCTACTATTCCGATTTCGAGGTGAGGAAATGGGAGAATATATTAGAAAAACTTTCACTTTTGAGGGAAAGCGTTACACGGTCAGAGGAAAGACGGAAAAGGAAGCCATTATGAAGATGGCAAATAAGCAGCGAGACCTCGAGGAGGGTCGGGTCGTTGTCTCCGGAAATATGACAGTCGAAGCCTGGGCGCTGAAAGCGAATACGGTTTACCGCCCAAAGCAGGCCAGCAAGACCAGAAAATCAGACATCGCTAAAATGCGATCCGGTATATTCAAATACATCGGGAACAGGCCTCTAAAATCTATCAAGAAGATCGAGTTGCAGGAGATACTGAATAAGCAAGAGGGCAAGTCACGTTCGCACATCAAGAAGGTTCGTCAGCTGATTCAGTTTATCTTTTCGACTGCGGCAGCGGAGAAGCTGATAAGAGAAGATCCGTCCATAACTCTTACGGAGCCGACGGGTTACAAAGGGCAGCGCCGGCAGATCACTGCAAAAGAACGTTATCACTACATGCTCGTGCATGATGATGACCCACGTTTTGTTTTGTTTGATATCATGTTGTTCTGCGGGCTGCGGCCGGAAGAGGCGAGGAACCTGCAGGGAAAAGATATTCAGAAGTTGACAGACGATGCCGGGAACGTCTATAACATTCTGCATGTCCCAGGATCCAAAACAGATAACGCGGACCGGTTCGTCCCGATCCCCGATGAACTGTACAAAAAAATCAAAGGAACACCCCCGTTCCAATATATTTGTCTGAACACGCGCGGCGAAAAGCATACGGAGAACTCTTATCGCAGCGTACTGAACGCCCTGCGGCGGGCAATGAACATTTCGATGGGCTGCGAGGTATACCGCAATCAGCTTGTCCCTCCGTATCCATTGGCACCTGATTTCGTTCCGTACGATCTCCGGCACACGTTCTGCTGTGATCTGCAAAAAGCGAAAGTTGATATCCGATCCGCACAGCAGCTGATGGGGCATTCTGACATTGCCCTCACAGCCAATATCTATTCTCACGCGGACAAAGAAACGCTGCTTGATGCCGCAAATCAGATGAAAAATTACGCGGCCCAAAAGGACAAAAAACAGCAGTCTGTGACACATGGTGTGACACAAACGGCTGTAACCGTTGGAAATACTTAATTTCAGTATGCTCTCCTAAAGCATCGTTGGCGGTTCGATTCCGCCCGGGGATACCACCCAACCCTTGAAAGGCCGCTGAGTTTTATGCTCTGCGGTTTTTCGTTTCCAAATACCGATACCTTTGGTATATTCCGGATAGGATAACACTTCAATTCGTCGCATATGATATCATAAAAATACCGAAAACGGCAAAAAAATTAGACGTATATATTGCATTTTTTTATCAGAATGAGTATAATCTATATTACAAACATGCCAGTTTCGGCAAAAAAATAAGATGGAGGTCGCCATGGAAATTAAGCGGGATGTGTATCTTGATCGACTCATCGTAAGGAAACACAATGGATTCATCAAAGTGATCACCGGAATTCGCAGGAGCGGAAAG
>ERZ857480.107851-NODE-167338-length-48729-cov-16.4731_pt1 | contig 48729 bp, 65 predicted proteins | sample MGYA00519767_ERZ857480 | MGnify/ENA primary metagenome ERZ857480 (study PRJEB31778, sample SAMEA3449210) | human gut metagenome | biome: human gut; feature: human-associated habitat; material: faeces | place: United Kingdom | collected 2010/2012 ...
AAGACGACGCTGACAGCGGCGATCACGATGGCGCTGTCCCAGCAGGGACAGGCGGCGGCAATGCGCTATGACGAAATCGACAAGGCGCCGGAAGAGAAGGCGCGTGGAATCACGATCAACACGTCGCACGTGGAATATGAGACGGAGCATCGTCACTATGCGCACGTGGACTGCCCGGGTCACGCGGACTACGTAAAGAACATGATCACCGGTGCAGCGCAGATGGACGGCGCGATCCTGGTGGTATCTGCTGCGGACGGCCCGATGCCGCAGACCCGTGAGCACATCCTGCTTGCGCGTCAGGTTGGCGTGCCGTACATCGTGGTGTTCATGAACAAGGTTGACCAGGTAGACGACGAAGAGCTGCTTGAGCTTGTTGAAATGGAAATCCGCGAGCTGCTTTCGAGCTATGACTTCCCGGGCGACGATATTCCGATCGTGAAGGGATCCGCACTGCAGGCGCTTGAAGCGATGCAGAACGGAGCGGTTGCGAAGGACACGCCGGAGTGCCAGTGCATCTTCGAGCTGATGGACGCAGTGGACAGCTACATTCCGGAACCGGAGCGTGCAGCCGACAAGCCGTTCCTTATGCCGGTGGAAGACGTGTTCTCGATCACGGGGCGCGGCACAGTGGCGACGGGACGTGTTGAGCGCGGGACGGTGAAGGTACAAGATACGGTTGAGATCGTTGGTCTGACGACCGAGAAGCGTTCCACGGTGGTAACGGGCGTGGAAATGTTCCGCAAGCTGCTTGATCAGGCGATCGCAGGCGACAACATCGGCGTACTGCTGCGCGGCGTGCAGCGCACGGACATCGAGCGCGGTCAGGTTCTGGCGAAGCCGGGATCGATCCATCCGCATACGCACTTCAACAGCGAAGTGTACGTGCTGACGAAGGAAGAAGGCGGCCGTCATACGCCGTTCTTCAGCGGCTACCGTCCGCAGTTCTATTTCCGCACGACGGACGTAACGGGCACGATCAAACTGCCTGACGGCGTTGAGATGGTTATGCCTGGGGACAACATCCGCATGGAAATCACGCTGATCACGCCGATCGCAATGGATGAAGGACTGCGCTTCGCTATCCGCGAAGGCGGCCGCACGGTTGCTTCCGGCGTCGTCTCCAGCATCGTCGAATAAACTCTGCTTTCCCTTAAAACGAAAGGCTTCGGACTCCCGAAGCCTTTTTTATTGCATGCATTTCCATTGATAAGCGTTTGACAAATAGCGCTTGGATATGATACGATTTATACTGTTTCAATATATCAATCTATGGAATCTCATGCAATGCTTTTCTCCGGCGGGAGCCGGAAATCATATCAAGAAAGGGTTTTGAAAGATGGTAACTCTCAAAATCGACGGAAGAACGGTTCGGGCCGAAGCCGGCATGACGGTGCTTGAAGCATCTCTTAAAGAGGGCATCAAGATTCCGACGCTGTGCAACCTCAAGGACATCAACAACATCGGTGCGTGCCGGATGTGCCTTGTCGAAGATGCCAAATCCGGAAAATTGCAGGCTTCCTGCGTGTTGCCCGTATCCGAAGGGCTTGAAATCAAGACCGCTTCCCCGAAGGTGCTCGAAGCGCGCCGTGCCGTGCTGGAGCTGATCCTTTCCGACCATGACAGAAGCTGCCTCACCTGCAAACGCAACCAGACCTGCGAACTGCAGGCGCTTGCGAATGAGATGAACGTGACCGACATTGAATTCCAGGGTACGCACATCGTAAAGACCATTGACGAATTGTCCCCAAGCGTAGTGCGGGATAACAATAAATGCATCCTCTGCCGCCGCTGCGTGGCCGCTTGCGCTAAGACGCAGGGCGTATGCGCAATCGGCGTGCAGAACCGCGGCTTTAAGAGCGAAATCGGTTCTGAATTCGGCAAGAGCCTTGGCGAGGTGGCATGCATCAACTGCGGACAGTGTATCGCGGCCTGTCCGACCGGTGCCTTGACCGAAAAGGACGCGACCAAGGAGGTTTGGGCTGCGCTTAACGACCCGAAGAAGTTTGTCGTCTTCCAGCCTGCGCCCGCAGTGCGCGTTGCCATCGGTGAGGAATTCGGCATGCCCATCGGCACCCGCTGCACGGGCAAGCTTGCGGCCGCCATGCGCCGCCTAGGGGCGGATCGGGTGTTTGACGTGGATTTCGCTGCCGACCTTACCATCATGGAGGAAGGCACGGAGCTTTTGCAGCGCATCCAAAATGGCGGTGTGCTGCCGATGATCACCTCCTGCAGCCCCGGTTGGATCAAGTTCTGCGAGCATTTCTACCCGGAATTCATTCCGAACCTTTCCACCTGCAAGAGCCCGAACCAAATGCAGGGCGCGGTTACAAAAACATATTTCGCGGAAAAGAACGACCTCGACCCGCGGGACATTTTCGTTGTTTCCGTCATGCCCTGCACCGCGAAAAAGTTTGAAATTCAGCGCCCCGAAATGGGCCGCGACGGTTACCGCGATGTGGATGCGAACCTTACGACGCGCGAGCTTGCACGCATGATCCGTCAGGCAGGCATCGACTTTGTGCATCTGCCGGATGAGGAATTCGACGATGTGCTTGGCGAATCTACGGGCGCTGCGGTGATCTTCGGCGTAACGGGAGGCGTGATGGAAGCGGCGCTTCGTACTGTGGCGGACATCCTCACCAAGCAGGATCTCAAGGAGATCGAATATCAGGACGTACGCGGCCTCACAGGCATCAAAGAAGCTACCGTATCCGTTGCCGGGATGGATGTCAAGGTTGCTGTAGCACACGGCACAGCCAACGCCGCGAAGCTGCTCGACGCCATTAAAGCGGGAGAAAAGACCTACCATTTCATTGAAATCATGGGTTGCCCGGGCGGCTGTGTAACGGGCGGCGGTCAGCCGATCGTTGATGCGCGGACGCGGTATTTCATCGACCCAAAGGCTGCGCGTGCCGCGGCAACCTACGATGAGGATGAGGCGATGACTATCCGCAAATCCCATGAGAACCCGGCCATCAAGAAGATCTACGAGGAATTCCTCGGCGAACCCTGCGGGCACAAGAGCCACGAGCTGCTCCACACACATTATGTGGACAGGAGCGCGAAATAAGCAAAAAGAGCGAAATAAAAGAGGGGCGTGAGTCCCTCTTTTATTTCGCTGCAAACCAGATCCGCTTTTTGAAGTCGTACCGGTAAAACACGACGGTGGCAGGCCGGCCGTAATACAGCAAAGCGCTTTCACGATATTTTTCAAATCCGCATTGCTCCAACACCCTGCGGGAGGCATGGTTGCCTACACCAACGCCCGTGCAAAAGCAGTTTCAATGGTTGCGACCGCATTGCCCGATGCATCGTAAAACACAACCGTTGCAACGGGTGGGGCGCCGTCGGCGAACGTGCCGGGGATGAGTCGGGCCGACCATGGGGCAACACATTCGGCAAGGCGTTCAAGGAGATAGTTCGCGGAAGACTGTTTGTCGGTTTCCTCCGGCGTGGCAAGCGAAAAGAGGAACACCCCTTCCTGCTCCCGTTCTGCCGAAAGCGCATAAGAAACGGGCGCGGCATCCGGATAGCCGAGCGAAGCGTTGGGCGCAAGCGTGAAGGAAAGTTCGGCACGCACGGCTTCCGGAACATCGTCGAACGCGGCGATGATGAGCGTTTCCTCCTGAAACCCCATATAACGCGGATAACCGGGGCAGGCAGCGACGGTCACACCATCGGCGGACTTGGGGAATAGGTACAGGGAATCGCCGCTGCCGCTTCCCGCGCCCCAGCCCAACCGCAGCGGGCCGTTTTGCGAAACGCCGTAAAAACCGGCCGCGACGTCGCCGTATTCTACAGCGAGCAGGCGTGTGGCGTTGCCGTTGTAAAGCATCTGCGGTTCGGAGGCAAGCACCTCCCCGCGCATGGAAATAAGCGCGCGCCGTTCCGCCCGGCGCAAAGCCTGTTCCGGGGAGAAAGCGGGGTAACCCGACACGGCGTAGACGGCAAAAAGCAGTACTGCCGCAGCAAGGACGCACAACGCGATGCGGACGATGCGCGGGAGTGGCTTCGGTTTAACATGGATGCGTTTCATGCGGCATCCCCTCCTTCCGTTAAGTCAATGCGCAGGGCGAACGAACAACCCATGCGCTCGTAGCGCAGTTCCACCCATTCCGCATCAGGATCAATCGTGCTGATCCACATCTCGAAGCGGTAGCGCAGCAGCGTCCGCCCGTCCGGGTTGCCGCAAACCTCGCGCTCCTCATAGTCGCTGTGCGAAACCTTTTGAGAGCGGTTCGGGTAAAGGTTGCCCTCGCTGTCCACAGCATAGATGGAGGTCCGCAAGCCCTCCGGAGTTCCTGCCCACGGCAGCGGATGCGCGGCTTCCAGCACGAAATAAACGGCTTCATATGTTTGCGGCATCCCCTCCTGCTTTTCGGTCCATGTTCCGCGGCGATGCGTTACAACCGGGAGAGAGAACGTATAACCGTTGCATTCGTCCGTGCAGTCGGGGTAAAGATAGGTGACTTCGCGGCGGTAGGTTTCATCCGATTCCGTGGAGAGTCCTTGAAAGGGTTCGGAGAACCCATAACCTGAAAAATCCAGCCCCGTGCTGCAGGAAACCATGAACAGAAGAACCGCCGAAAGCGCAACGAGCCACTTTGCGGCCAGATACAGCCACCCGAGATAAGGCTTATGTACCTTTGCAAGCGCCGCGCCCGTTTCGTCCGCATCCCCCATGGCGCAAAGCGTCTGCCGCTCCGCCTCCTGCAAGGTCAGCCCCTCTTGCAGCAGCGCGTTGAAATGATCCTCCATGTGTTCCATCAGCTCCTGCTCCACGGCGGGGCGATCCGCCTTGAAGCGGATGTGCGCGGTTGCGCGGCTGCACCAGCTTTGGAAGGCAAGCCTGTCGTTTCTCATTGCCTTATGCCCCCGCGGGTGCGCAGCCCTGCACGACGGCGTTCACCTTTTCGGAAAAAAAGCGCCATTCCTCCGTTTTGTCCTGCAACAGCTCCAGCCCTGCGGGTGTGATGCGGTAATACTTCCGTTCGCGCCCGTTTTCCGCCTCGCGACGGAAACTCTTTACGCGGCCGTCTTTTTCGAGCGCATGCAGGATGGGGTAAAGCGTGCCCTCCCGAAGCTGAAACGTGCCATCCGAACGGCGCGCAAGTTCCGCGATCATTTGATACCCGTATTTTTCCCCATCCGAGAGAAGGGACAACACGAGCAGCGTTGTGCTGCCGGCCATCAGGCTTTTGTCAATCTGCATGGGAACCTCCTATACCTTGATGATCTATGTATTAAATTATACATAGATGACCGATGTATGTCAAGAGAGGGCCGGCAGAAAAACATGCATTACAGGGGGAGGCATATCAGGATCGGGAAATAACCTGTCTTTTTTGAGACAAATTCATATTGACATTTCCTAGCAATATGGTATACTATAAATGTCTTAAATAAGACAAATGGAGGAAGCGATGGAACGGACGCATCGGGAGGATTACCTGCAGGCAGCGATGGCAACACCGCTGTTCCGGGGGCTCCCGGCGGCATTTGTGAAAGACGCTGCCGCGCGCGGCTATGCGGAATGCTTTGCCGCAGGAACGCCCGTGTTCCTTTCCGGGGATGCAAAACGCCGGCTCGGCGTGCTTGTTTCGGGCAAAGCGGAGGTTTACAAGCCCGCCGGAACCGGGCGCGTGCTGATGAGCGTGCTCACCCCGGGGGTCCTGTTGGGTGCGGCGAGCCTGTTCCTGGCGGATGCGCATGCTGTTACCGAGGTCGATGCGCTTACCCCCTGCGAGGTGCTGTTTTTTGACGAAGAAACGCTTAAAACGCTCATGCAGGAAAACTTTGCCCTTGCGGAAAACTATTTCTGCTATTTGACCGAACGCATCCACTTCCTGACGGGACGCATTGAAAGCATTGCATCCCCCACGGTTGCGGATAAGCTGCTCAACTACCTTGCGCAGAACGCGGAAAACGGAGCGGTCGGCATACCGCATGGCTACAACCGGCTGGCAAGCACGCTTTCCGTAAGCCGCGCATCCCTTTACCGTGTGATGGATGAGCTGGAGCGGGAAGGCCGCATTGCACGGGAAGGAAAACGAATCCTCATAAAAGAAGTAAACCATAAAGAATAAACCATAAAGAAATGGAAGGAAAAGAACAATGAAACGAATTGCTGCACTTTTTCTGATCGTATGCATGGCGGTTGCGCTGTTTGCCGGCTGTGGAACGCAAAAAACCACGCCCATCAACATCGGCGCGCTTAAGGGTCCCACGGGAATGGGCATGGTAACGCTCATGGGGGAGGAGTTTTCAGGCAAGTACAACATCACCATTGAGTCCGCACCGGATGTTGTCACAGGAAAGCTCATCAACGGGGAGCTTGACATCGCCGCAGTGCCGGTGAACCTTGCTTCCGTGCTGTACAACAAAACGAAGGATGAAAACGGCAACAGCAACATCATGATGATTGCCGTAAACACGCTTGGCGTGCTGTATGTGCTTGAAGATGGGGATACTGTGAACAGCCTCGCCGATCTTGCGGGGAAGACGCTGTATGCCACCGGCCAGGGCTCTACGCCGGAATATATGCTTTCCTATCTGCTGGAAAAAAGCGGGCTTACGGACAGCGTGAGCGTGGAATACAAGGCCGAGCACAGCGAACTTGCAACGTTGATGGCTTCGGGCGAAGTCAAGCTTGGCATGTTGCCGGAACCCAATGTGACGGCCACCATGGCGAAGAACGAGAACCTGCGCGTGGCGCTCGATCTCACCGAGGAATGGAAGAATCTCGCGGGCGTGGAGCCGGTGCAGGGCTGCATCGTGGTGCGAAAGGATTACTTTGAGCAAAACAAGACCGCCGTGCGCCTGTTCCTGAAGGAGTATAATGCGGCTGTGGAGTACACCAACGCAAATCAGGCGGAGACCGCCGAACTGATGGCGAAGTACGAAATTATCCCCTCCGCTGCCATTGCGGAAAAGGCGATTGACAAGTGCAACATCGTTTGCTATCGGGACGATGCTATGCGCACGGCCGCCGAGGCGATGCTTCAGGTGCTCTATGATGCGAATCCGAAGAGCGTGGGCGGCGCGATGCCGGGGGACGACTTCTATTATAACGACGCGAACAAATAACGACACAAATCAAATGGGGCGGCAAAGCCGCCCCATTTTTGACCGGAGGTATCTGTGAAACGCATCCTGAGATCCTGCGCGATTGCCCTATGCTGGCTCCTGCTGTGGCAGCTTGCCGCGATGGCTGCGGGAAGCGCAGTGCTCCTGCCTTCGCCCTGGGAAACGGCAAAGGCCCTTGTGGCGCTTGCCGGAACAGGTTTTTTTTGGAAGACAACAGGCATGACGCTGCTGCGCGTGGCGGCGGGATTTCTGCTCGGCATGGCGGCCGGAACGGCGCTCGGCGTGCTGACGGCGGCATCCAAAGCGGCAGATGCATTCTTTGCGCCGCTGCGCGGGGTAGTGAAGGCCACGCCCGTTACGTCGTTCATCATTCTGGTGCTGCTGTGGCTTACGGCTTCGCTTACGCCGGTGTTTATTGCGTTCCTGATGGTGCTGCCGATCGCATGGGCAAACGTACGCGAGGGAGTGCTGGCGGTGGATGCGCAGTTGTTGGAGATGGCCGATGTCTTTCAACTCCCGCGCGCAAAAAAGCTGCGCCATATCTATCTCCCTTCCGTGCTTCCGCAATACCTTGCGGCCTGCACGACAGGCTTTGGCTTTGCATGGAAAAGCGGTGTGGCGGCAGAGGTCATCGCGCGGCCGGCGCTTTCCATCGGCAAGAATTTATATGAAAGCAAGCTGTATTTGAACACCGAGGAGCTGTTTGCATGGACGGCAATGGTGATCCTGCTAAGCATGCTGCTTGAGCGGGCGATGGTATGCATGATGCGGAGGATACGCAAATGATTGAATTGAAGCATGTGACCTGTGCCTATGGCGAAAAAACGCCGATCCGGGACCTTACGCTTGCGCTGCCCGATGCGGGCGTGATCGCCGTGTTCGGCGCGTCCGGCTCCGGCAAGACGACGCTGCTGCGTCTGCTGGCGGGACGAATCCAACCTGCATCCGGCACGGTGGAAGGGCTTTACGGAAAGCGCGTTTCCATGGTGTTTCAGGAGGACCGCCTTCTGCCCTGGAGGACAGCGCTTGAAAACGTGGCGCTTGTGCGCGATGGAAGCAGCGGGGAGGCAATGTGCCTGCTGGATGCAATGGAGCTTTCCGCAGAGGCGGGAAAGCTGCCCGGCGCCCTTTCCGGAGGCATGCAGCGGCGCGTGGCGCTTGCACGCGCACTCAATTTCGGCGGGGATATGCTTTTGCTGGATGAGCCCTTCAAGGGGTTGGATGAGGCGCTGCGCGCGCGCGTGATCGCGGCGGTGCGCGGCCGTTTCCCGCTGACCGTGATTGCTACGCACGACCGCGCGGAGGCGGAGGCGCTTGGAATGACGGGGGAAATCCTGGTGTGAAAAGCGAACATTGAGCGGCTTTCTGAGTGCTTTTTCTTGCAAAACGGTTGAAAATCCGGTAAAATATCCCTGCGAAACACGCGGAGGCGTGTGCTGCAAAACTTTTTTCACATTTCTTTAAGAAAAGGCTTGATTTCTCTGGGAAAATCCTGTATTATATGTCCGTTGCGCGAAAACTCCTGTGTGTTTTGTGTGCAGCGAGAACGGTGAATGCCTTTGCGGGAGGTTGCCGGTTCTGCCATCCGGGTAATTTCCGCGAGGTGCCCACGATACGGGCAACGGGCGTCAGTGCGCCCGGCCGAAGTATTTCAGGGATGAAACACACGGCTGCGTGTACTGCCCCGATACAAAAAGGAGGAAAGAAATAATATGGCAAATCAGAAGATCCGCATCAAGCTCAAGGCCTATGAGCACAACCTGATCGACCAGAGCGCCGAGAAGATCGTTGACACGGCCAAGCGGACGGGCGCGCGCGTAAGCGGCCCAATCCCCCTTCCGACGGAGAAAGAGGTCGTTACGATCCTCCGTTCGCCCCACAAGTATAAGGACAGCAGAGAGCAGTTCGAGATGCGTACTCACAAGCGCCTGATCGACATTCTCCAGCCCTCCGCGAAGACCGTGGATGCGCTGATGAAGCTCGATCTCCCCGCTGGCGTCGACATCGAGATCAAGCTTTGAGCATTCGGAGGTGTATCAAGATGAAGAAAGCGATTTTAGGAACCAAGGTGGGCATGACCCAGATGTTCCGCGAGGACGGCACCATGATCCCCGTCACCGTAGTGCTCGCGGGCCCCTGCCCCGTCGTCCAGAAGAAGACGGCCGAGCATGACGGCTATGAAGCCATCCAGGTGGCGTTCAAGCCTGTGCGTGAGAAGCTCGTCAACAAGCCCGAGATGGGCCATCTGAAGAAAGCCGGCGTCGGCGCGCACCGCTACGTCCGCGAATTCAAGCTCGATGATACCGCGTCCTATGAGGTCGGCCAGGTCATTTCGGCGGATGTGTTCGCGAACGGCGACAAGGTCGACGTGGTTGGCACCAGCAAGGGCAAAGGCTTCGCGGGCAACATCAAGCGTTGGAATCAGGCGCGCGGCCGCAAGACCCACGGTTCCCATTCCTACCGCGTTGCGGGCTCCATGGGCGCCTGCACCTACCCCGGCGAGGTCTTTAAGACCAAGCACCTGCCCGGCCACATGGGCCATGAACGCGTAACGGTTCAGAACCTCGAGGTCGTGCGCGTGGACGCCGAGCGCAACCTGCTCCTCATCAAGGGCGCGCTCCCCGGCGCAAAGGGCGGCCTCCTGATGGTCAAGGAAACCGTGAAGTAACAGCCGCGAGCGAAAGGAGAATGTGAAATGCCAAACGTAGCATTGTATAATATCGCCGGGCAGAGCATCGGCGAGCTGGAGCTCAAAGAGAGCATCTTCGGCATCGAGCCCAACGCTTCCGCGCTGCATGCGGTTGTGAAAGCTTACCTTGCCAACCAGCGCCAGGGCACGCAGAGCGCGCTCACCCGCGCAGAAGTGCGCGGCGGCGGCATCAAGATTTACCGCCAGAAGGGCACCGGCCGCGCCCGCCACAGCAGCAACCGCGCACCGATCTTCACCCACGGCGGCGTGGTGTTTGCGCCCAAGCCGCGCGACTACCGCGAGAGCGTCAACAAGAAGGTAAAGCGCCTTGCAATGAAGAGCGCGCTTTCCTCCAAGGTGAGCGACGGCGACATCATCGTTTATGATGCGCTCGATATCGCCGCTCCGAAGACCAAGGAAATGGTCAAGGTTCTCAACGCGATGAACGTCAAAAAGGCGCTTGTCGTCCTCCCCGAGAAGGATGAGATCGTGGAACGCGCGACCTCCAACATCCCGGGCGTGAAGACCACGCTGGTCGGAACCCTGAACGTGTATGAAATCCTGAAGTACGACACGCTGATCCTCACCAAGGATGCGGTCGCCAAGATCGAGGAGGTGTACGTATAATGAAGACGCCCCATGACATCATCATCAAGCCCGTTCTCACCGAGAAGAGCTACGACCATCTTGCCGACAAGGTTTACACCTTCATCGTGGACAAGAAGGCCAACAAGACCGAGATCAAGCAGGCTGTTGAAGCCGTGTTCGGCGTAAAGGTGGACAGCGTCCACACCATCAACAACCTTGGCAAGATGAAGCGCCAGGGCCTCCATCAGGGCCGCCGTGCTTCCACCAAGAAAGCCTATGTGAAGCTTAAGAAGGACTCCAAAGGCATCGAGTTCTTCGACAGCATCGCGCAGTAAGGAGGCTAGACCATGGCAATCAGAAAGATTAAACCCACCACGCCCGGCCAGCGCTTCATGACGGTTTCCAACTATGAGGAAATCACCTGCACCACGCCGGAAAAATCCTTGCTTGAGGATCTTCGCTCCTCCGGCGGCCGCAACAACCAGGGCCGCATCACCGTTCGCCACCGCGGCGGCGGCGCGCGGCGCAAGTACCGCGTGATCGACTTCAAGCGCAACAAGGACGGCGTACCCGCAAAGGTCGCAACGATCGAATACGATCCAAACCGCAGCGCGAACATCGCCCTGCTCCACTATGCGGATGGCGAAAAGCGCTACATCATTGCTCCGCTCGGCCTCAAGGTCGGCGATACGCTCATCTCCGGCGAGGGCGCGGACATCAAAGTCGGCAACGCGATGGAGATCCGCCAGATCCCGGTCGGCACGATGATTCACTGCATCGAACTCCGTCCCGGCAAAGGCGCGCAGCTTGTGCGCAGCGCAGGCAACGCGGCGCAGCTGATGGCTAAGGAAGGCGCATATGCGCAGGTCAGGCTCCCGAGCGGCGAAGTCCGTCTCGTCCCGATGAACGCCCGCGCCACCATCGGCCAGGTCGGCAACGTGGATCACGGCAACATCATGCTGGGCAAAGCGGGCCGCACCCGCCACAAGGGCTTCCGCCCGACAGTCCGCGGTTCCGTCATGAACCCGTGCGACCACCCGCACGGCGGCGGCGAGGGCAAGAGCCCGATCGGTCGCCCCGGTCCTGTCACACCGTGGGGCAAGCCGGCGTTGGGTTATAAGACCCGCAAGACCAAGAACGTCAACGATAAATTCATCGTGCGCCGCAGGAACGGCAAGTAAGAGGCGAAAGGAGTCAATCAATGAGCAGGTCAATCAAGAAGGGCCCGTTTGTTCAGGAGCGTTTGCTCAAACGCATTCAGGATATGAACGAGAGCGGCAAAAAGACGGTCGTCAAGACATGGTCCCGCGCATCCACCATCTTCCCCGACATGGTGGGACACACCATCGCCGTGCACGATGGCAAGAAACACGTCCCGGTCTATGTGACCGAGGAAATGGTCGGCCACAAGCTGGGTGAGTTCGCGCCCACCCGTACATTCCGCGGCCACAGGGGTTCCGAGAAGTCCTCGGGCGGAAGATAAGAAGGAGGAAGCGAATCATGGCAACTAGGTCCAGAGAAAAAAGCGCGGCGCGCAAGGCCAACGCCGATAAGCGCCCCCATGCGATCGCCCGTTATGTACGGATTTCTTCCCGCAAGGTCAAGGTTGTTATCGACCTGATCCGCGGCAAGAGCGTCAAAGAGGCACAGGCGATTCTGATGTACACCCCCAAAGCGGCGAGCGAGCCGGTGCTTAAGCTCCTCAACTCCGCTGTCGCCAACGCGGAAAACAACCTCGATCTTTCCGCCGATACGCTGTATGTGGCTGAGGTCTTTGCAAACCAGGGCCCCACGCTCAAGCGGTTCCGCCCCCGCGCGCAAGGCCGCGCGTCGCGCATCCGCAAGCGCACGAGCCACATCACCATCATCCTGGATCAGGCGAAGTAAGGAGGTAAAGTATGGGACAAAAAGTTAATCCGAATGGCTTCCGCGTAGGCGTTATCCGGGATTGGAACACCCGTTGGTATGCCTCCAAGAAGGAATTCTCCGATTTCCTGATCGAGGATAAGAAGATCAGGGAGCACCTGAAAAAGGCGCACTATGCTGCAGGCGTGAGCAAGATCGACATCGAGCGCGCAGCCGGCAAGGTCACCGTCAGCATTCATACCGCGCGCCCCGGCGTGCTGATCGGCAAGGGCGGCGTCGGCGTGGACGCCATCAAGGCAGATGTTACCGCACTCATCGGCAAACCCGTGAACGTGAACATCATGGAGGTTAAAAACCCCGATGCCAATGCACAGCTCGTTGCGGAATCCATCGCGGCTCAGCTTGAAAAGCGCATTTCCTTCCGCCGTGCGATGAAGCAGTCCATGGGCCGTGCGATGAAGGCCGGCGCGAAGGGCATCAAGCTGATGTGCAGCGGCCGTTTGGGCGGCGCGGAAATCGCCCGCACCGAAGGCTATCACGAGGGTTCCATCCCCCTGCAGACCATGCGTGCCGACATCGAGTACGGTTTCGCTGAAGCGCACACCACCTACGGCCGCATCGGCATTAAGGTGTGGATCTACAAGGGCGAAGTGCTCAACCGACAGAAGAAAGCGTAAGGAGGCAAATAACCATGTTGATGCCTAAAAGAGTAAAGCGCAGGAGAGTGCACCGCGGCCGCATGACCGGCAAGGCCATGCGCGGAAACACCATCAATTACGGCGAATACGGCCTCGTGGCGCAGGAACCTGCATGGGTTACCAGCAACCAGATTGAAGCAGCGCGTATCGCGATGACCCGTTACATCAAGCGCGGCGGTAAGGTTTGGATTAAAATCTTCCCCGACAAGCCCGTTACTGAAAAGCCCGCTGAAACCCGCATGGGTTCCGGTAAAGGCTCCCCGGAATACTGGGTGGCGGTCGTGAAGCCCGGCAGAGTGATGTTCGAGATCGCGGGCGTGGACGATTCCACTGCGCGTGAGGCGCTCCGGCTTGCTATGCACAAGCTGCCCCTCAAGTGTAAGATCGTCAAGAAAGAGACTGAGGCAGGAGGCGAGAGCAATGAAGGCTAATGAACTGAGGAAACTTTCCACCCAGGAGCTCGTTGCCAAGGAAAAGGAGCTCAAAGAGGAGCTGTTCAACCTCCGTTTCCAACTGGCGACCGGCCAGCTGGCAAACCCCCAGCGGATCCGTGAGTGCAAGAAGGACGTTGCCCGAGTCAAGACGCTTCTGTGCGAGCGCGAGCTCAAGGCAGCCGAGTAACGGGTGAAAGGAGACATACCAATGGAACAAGTAAGAGGTTACCGCAAGACCCGCACCGGCGTCGTCGTAAGCGATAAGATGGATAAGACGATCGTCGTCGCCATTAAGACGAAGGTCCGCCATCCCCTGTATGGCAAGATGGTCAACCGCACCCGCAAGTTCAAGGCGCATGACGAGAACAACGAATGCGGCATCGGCGACACCGTGAAGATCATGGAGACCCGCCCGCTCAGCAAGGATAAGCATTGGCGGCTTGTTGAGATCATCGAAAAGGCGAAGTAAGCCGGAAAGGAGAAAGCAATGATTCAGCCACAAACCAGATTGAAGGTTGCGGACAACAGCGGCGCGAAAGAGATCATGTGCATCCGCGTGCTGGGTGGTTCGTATCGCAAAAGCGCGAGCATCGGCGACGTGATCGTCGCATCCGTAAAGTCTGCTTCTCCCGGCGGCGCCGTGAAGAAGAAGGACGTTGTGAAGGCGGTCGTGGTTCGCACGGTTGCTGCAACGCAGCGCCCGGACGGCAGCAGCATTCGCTTTGACGACAATGCCGCCGTTATCATCAACGACAAGAAAGAGCCCCGCGGCACCCGTATTTTCGGGCCTGTCGCACGTGAGCTTCGCGCGAAGGACTACATGAAGATCGTGTCCCTTGCGCCCGAAGTGCTCTAAGGGAGGAACGAGAGAATGAAAAAGCTCAACGTCAAAAAGGACGACACCGTCGTCATCATCTCCGGTAAGGACAAGGGCAAGAAGGGCAAGATCATGGTCGCGTTCCCGCAGGCAGAGCGCGTGATCGTCCAAAACGCCAACATGATTACCCGCCACGTCAAGCCCCGCAGGCAAGGCGAACAGGGCGGCCGCATCGAAAAGGAAGGCACCATCCATGCTTCCAACGTGATGCTCGTGTGCCCCAAGTGCGGCAAAGCGACCCGCGTCGGCCATCGCATCGAAGTTGTGACCGGCAAGGACGGCAAGCAGAAGAACAAGAACATCCGCGTCTGCAAGAAGTGCAAACAGGATATCGACTGAGGCGGAAGGAGGAAACCGTAAGTGGCTAAGAAAGATAACGCTTCCCAGGCGCCCGCCAAGAAGAAAAAGAATGCGGCGGAAGCTAAGCCGTTCACCGAGGCCGCCCGCCTCAGGGTGAAGTATAACGAGGAAATCATCGCGCAGCTGAAGGAAAAGTTCGGCTATGAAAACGTGATGCAGGTTCCCAAACTCGAGAAGATCGTGCTCAATATGGGCCTTGGTTCTGAAAAGGACAACCCGAAGGGCATTGAGAGCGCGCTTGAAGAGCTCAGCCAGATCGCCGGCCAGAAGGCTGTTGTGACAAAGGCGAAGAAGTCCGTTGCAAACTTTAAGGTGCGTGAGGGCATGAACATTGGTGCGAAGGTCACGCTGCGCGGCGACAGGATGTACTACTTTGCCGACAAGCTCATGAACATCGTGCTGCCCCGCGTCCGCGACTTCCGCGGCATCTCCGACACGAGCTTTGACGGCCGCGGCAACTATGCCATGGGCCTTAAGGAGCAGCTGATCTTCCCCGAGATCAACTATGACGACGTCGACAAGATCCGCGGCATGGATATCGTGTTCGTGACGACGGCCAAGACCGACGAAGAAGCCAAAGAGCTGCTCAAGCTGATGGGCATGCCGTTCGTTCAGGCGTAAAGGAGGAAGCAACCGTGGCAAAAACCAGTATGAAAATCAGGCAGGCCCGCCCTGCAAAGTATTCCACCCGTGAATACACCCGCTGCCGCATCTGCGGCCGCCCGCACTCTGTGCTGCGCAAGTACGGCATCTGCCGCATCTGCTTCCGCGAGCTCGCGTACAAGGGCGAGATCCCCGGCGTGCGCAAGGCAAGCTGGTAAGCATAGCGAAAGGAGGATAATCAAAATGGCATTGGTAACAGACCCCATCGCTGATATGCTCACCCGTATCCGCAATGCGCTCATCGCAAAGCACAACGACGTGCTCATTCCCGCATCCACCGTCAAAAAGGCGATTGCGGAGATCCTGCTTCAGGAGGGCTATATCAAGGGTTACGACCTCCGCGAGGACGGCGTAGCCAAATATATCCACATTGACCTGAAGTACGGCCCCAACAAGCAGAAGGTCATCACCGGCCTCCGGCGCATCAGCAAGCCCGGCCTGCGTGTTTACGCCCGTAAGGATCAGATCCCGAAGGTGCTCAACGGCCTCGGCGTTGCGATCATCTCCACTTCCCGTGGCATGATGACGGACCGTGAAGCGCGCAAGCTTGGTGTTGGCGGCGAAGTGCTCGCTTACATCTGGTAACAGAACCAAAAACCAATCAAATTTGGAGGTGTAACACATGTCACGAATCGGAAAACTTCCGATCACGGTTCCCGGCGGAGTGACAATCACGGTCGGTGACGGCAACACCGTAACTGTAAAGGGCCCCAAGGGCACACTGACTGAGAAAATTTCTCCCGCCATGGAACTTTCCGAGGAAAACGGCGTTTTGACCGTTAAGCGTCCGAGCGACTCCAAGGAGCATCGCGCCCTGCACGGCCTCACCCGTTCCCTCGTTCACAACATGGTCGTCGGCGTGACCGAGGGCTTCTCGAAGAACCTTGAGATCAACGGCGTTGGTTACCGCGCTCAGCTGCAGGGTACAAAGCTTGTGCTGAACCTGGGCTATTCCCACCCTGTTGAAATTGATCCGCCGGCAGGCATCAGCTTTGAATGCCCCACGCCGAACAAGATCACCGTCAAGGGCATCAGCAAGCAGCAGGTCGGCCAGACCGCAGCGGACATTCGTAAGTGGCGCGAGCCGGAACCCTACAAGGGCAAGGGCATCAAGTATGACTACGAGACCGTTCGCCGCAAGGTCGGTAAGACCGGTAAGTAATGCGTAGAGAAGGAGTGGCAATATGATTTCAAAAGTAGATAAAAACTCTGTGCGCAAAAAACGTCACGACCGTACCCGCAGGCACATTCTGGGTACCGCCGAGAGGCCGAGGCTCAATGTATACCGCAGCCTTAACCACATTTACGCGCAGGTCATCGACGACGAAGTCGGACATACCCTTGCCGCTGCGTCTACGCTGGATGCAGAGGTTAAGGCGCAGCTTGAAGGCAAGAACAAGAAGGAAGCTGCCAACCTGGTGGGTGAAATCGTGGCCCGCCGCGCGCTGGACAAGGGCGTGAAAGAGGTCGTTTTCGACCGCGGCGGTTACCTTTACACCGGCCGTGTGGCGGAAGTTGCCGAAGGCGCGCGCAAAGCCGGCCTGGAATTCTAAGGAGGTAAGACATGCAGAAGCGTACTGATACATCCACCATGGAACTCAAGGAAAGGCTTGTCTTTATCAACCGCGTTGCGAAGGTCACCAAGGGCAGCAAGAATTTCCGCTTCACCGCGCTCATGGTCGTGGGCGATGAAAACGGCCATGTCGGCGTTGGCCTGGGTAAGGCCGCTGAAATCCCCGAAGCCGTGCGCAAGGGCATCGAAGACGCAAAGCGTCATCTCGTAGAGGTTCCGCTTGTTGGCACGACGATTCCCCACGCGGTGGAAGGAAAGTTCGGCAAGGGCCATGTGCGCATGCTCCCCGCTGAAGAAGGTACGGGCGTTATCGCGGGCGGTCCTGCGCGTGCTGTGCTGGAAATGGTCGGCATTAAGGACATCCGCACCAAGAGCTTCGGTTCCAACAACCCCGCCAACTGCGTGAAGGCTACCATCGACGGCCTCACTCAGCTCCGCACGGCCGAGCAGATCGCGAAGCTCCGCGGCAAGACCGTTGAAGAGATTCTCGGCTAACAGGAGGGAAGCATGGCTAATTTGAAAATTACGCTCGTTAAGAGCACCATCGGCGCCCTGAAGGATCAGCAGGCGACCGTGAAGGCGCTGGGTCTCAAGAAGACCAACAGCACCGTGGTGAAGCCAGACAACGCGGCGATCCGCGGCATGATCTTCAAGGTAAAGCACCTGGTCAAGGTCGAAGAAGTCTAATTCGGAGGTACAGCATGAAATTACATGAGTTAAAGCCCGCAGAAGGCGCAACGCAGTCTAAAAAGCGCGTTGGCCGCGGTACCGGCTCCGGTTTGGGCAAAACCTCTGCAAAAGGTCATAAGGGCCAGAAGGCCCGCAGCGGCAGCAAAAAGAACGGCTTTGAAGGCGGCCAGATGCCCCTTGCGCGCCGTTTGCCGAAGCGCGGCTTCACCAACATTTTTGCAAAGGAATATTCCATCGTGAACATCGCGGCGCTTGAGCGCTTTGAGGATGGCACGACGGTCACCGCTGAGCTGCTCAAGAAAACGGGCGTCATCAGCAAAATCGAGAAGGACGGCCTCAAGGTTTTGGGCCGCGGCGAGCTCACCAAGCGTTTGGATGTGAAGGCTGCGAAGTTTTCGGAGACAGCCCAAAAAGCCATCGAGGCCGCGGGCGGAACTGCTGAGGTGGTCTGATGTTTAAAACGCTTGTCAACGCATGGAAGATCAAGGATATCCGGACCAAGATGCTTTACACGCTCCTTCTGATCGTGATCTATCGGTTCGGCTCCTTCATCCCCGTGCCGGGCGTGAACAGCGGAGTGATGGCCTCCCTCATCCAGCAATATGATGCACTTGGCTTCCTCAGCATGCTTTCGGGCAGCGCACTCAGCCAGTTCAGCATTTTTGCGATGGGTATCTCGCCCTACATTACGGGCTCGATCATCATCCAGCTGCTCACGATCGCGATTCCCTCCCTTGAGAGGCTTTCCAAGGAAGAGGACGGCCGCGAAAAGATTGAGCGCATCACCCGCTACGTCGGCATCGGCCTCGCGCTGGTGCAGAGCATCGGCATCGTGGCAAGCCTGCAAAGCGTCAGCGTGGACGGGCAGACTTTGCTCACGAACCCCACGTTCTTCACCTATGCGACGATCGGCATCATCTGCACCGCAGGTACTGCTTTCCTGGTTTGGCTGGGAGAGCGCATCACGGAAAAGGGCATTGGCAATGGCGTTTCCTTCATCATTTTCACCTCGATCTGCTCAAGTGTACCGGAAACGGTTATCAAGTATGTCGGCGGTGTGATCAGCCCCAATGTGGCCACAGGAAATGCATACCAGTGGTGGATTCTTCCCATCCTGCTCGTCGTGGTTCTCGTGCTCATCACGGGCGTTACGCTTGTGGATAAGGCAGAGCGCCGCATCCCCGTGCAGTACGCAAAGCGCGTTGTCGGCAGGAAGATGTACGGCGGCCAAAGCACCAACATCCCACTTAAAGCGAATGCAAATGGCGTTATGCCGCTGATTTTCGCGATGACGATTATCCAGATCCCTGTGATGATCATTCAGATTGTGGATGGTAACGGCCTTGCAACGATGCAGGAGTTCATGCAGGATCCAACTACCAGCATTGAAGGCGTTGGTTGGTTTACGAAGTTCTATACGCAGTATCTTGCGTCCGGAACAGTGATCTACTACATCATCTACGCGCTCCTCATTGTGGCGTTCGCGTACTTCTACACCTCGATCTCCTTCAACCCGATCGAGATCAGCAAGAACCTTCAGCAGAACGGTGGCTTCATTCCGGGCATCCGCCCCGGAAGGCCCACGGGCGAGTATCTGGGTAAAATCAGCAACCGCCTCACGCTGTTTGGCGCCTTCTTCCTGATGGTGATTGCGATTGTCCCGACAGTGGTACTCGGCGCTTTCGGCCTTACTTCTGCGTTTGGCCCCACGAGCCTGCTCATCATGGTCAGCGTTGCGCTTGAAACCAGCGCGCAGCTTGAGTCCATGATGCTGATGCGCCATTATAAGGGTTTCCTCGGTTAAAGGGGATTGCCGCATGAAACTGATTTTCTTAGGACCGCCGGGTGCCGGAAAAGGCACCCAGGCGGAAAAGATAAGCGAGCATTATGGAATTGCCCACATTTCAACCGGCGATATGCTCCGCAAGGAGATGCGCGAGGGAACGCCGCTCGGAAAGGCGGCGAAGGGCTTTATCGATAAGGGCGAGCTGGTTCCGGATGAAGTGATCATCGGCATGGTCGAAAACCGCATTCAGGCGGCTGATTGTCAAAAGGGGTATCTGTTTGACGGGTTCCCCCGTACAATTGCACAGGCTGATGCGCTCCTTTCGATTTCGGACATTGACATGGTTGTTAACATCGATGTACCTGCCGAGCGCCTTGTAGAACGCATCGGCGGCCGGCGCATGTGCGCAGGCTGCGGTGCAGGCTACCATGTTTCCATGTATAGCAAGGATACGTGCGAGAAATGCGGAGCAAAACTGTTCATTCGGGATGATGACAAACCCGAAACCGTGTTGAACCGCATCACCGTCTACGAACGTCAGACGCAACCTTTGATCGACTATTATAAGGCGAAAGGGTTGCTTCGCACTGTGGATGGAGACAGAACGCCTGAAACTGTTCGCACTGATATTCTGGCTCTTACGGAGAAGCTCGTATGATGGGGCGTATCACGATTAAGAACGTGGCTGACATTGAAAAGATGAAAGCTGCGGGCAACATCGTAAAGGAAGCCCTGGATTTGCTTTCTGAAAAGGCTGCTATCGGCATGACGACGGATGAGCTCGACAGGATGGCTGAGGCATATATCAGAAGTAAAGGAGCCTATCCTTCCTTCCTGAATTACAGCGGCTATCCCAAGAGCATCTGCACGTCTGTGAACCAACAGGTGGTGCACGGCATCCCCGGTAAATATAAGCTCCGGGATGGCGACATCTTGAGTTTGGATGTGGGTGCAAAGCTCGAAGGGTTCCACGGCGATGCGGCACGTACGGTTTTGATCGGCAATGTACCGGAAGCGGTGCAGAAGCTGGTCGAAGTTACGCGTGAATGCTTTTTTGAAGCGCTGAAGTTCGCGCGCCCGGGATACCACATCTCGGACATTGGCGCAGCGGTGCAAAAGCACGCGGAGGAACACGGCTATGGCGTAGTGCGCGACCTTGTGGGCCATGGAATTGGCCGGGAGATGCATGAGCCGCCGGATGTACCAAACTTCACGGACAGGCGGATGGGCCGTGGCGCAAAGCTTGTGCCGGGCATGGTGATTGCGATTGAACCCATGATTAACATGGGTACGTGGGAAGTCGTGCAACTGCAGGATGGTTGGACGATTGAAACACGGGACGGCAAGCCGAGCGCTCATTATGAGAACACGGTCGCCATCACAGAAGGCGAACCGTTGCTCCTCACGCTGTAAGGGAGGGCGAACCATGGCCGACGAACTGTTGGGACGGATCGTCCAATCCAAGGCGGGGCGCGACAAGGGAAGGCGGTTTGCGGTGATTGCCATTGAGGATGAAGCACATGTGCGCATCGCGGATGGCGACACAAGGAAAATCGCCCACGCAAAAAAGAAAAAGCTTAAGCATCTCAGCTTTGAGCGGGCACGCGTGGATCAGCTTGAATCGATGCTTGCTGCAACGGGCAATACAGCAGATGCTGCGCTCAGAAAAGCGCTTGCCCGCGACCATGAAACCGGAGAAAATAAGGAGGGATAGCTTGTCTAAGACAGATGTTATCGAAGTGGAAGGCGTTGTGACCGACTCGTTCCCGAACGCGATGTTCGAGGTGCAGTTGGAAAACGGGCATAAGATTTTAGCGCATATTTCCGGCAAGCTGCGCATGAATTACATTCGCGTTCTGCCGGGCGACAAGGTGACAGTTGAGCTGTCCCCCTATGACCTGACGCGTGGCCGCATCACGTGGCGCGCGAAGAACTAAAAATCGGGAGGAAAAACAGATGAAAGTCAGGCCCTCGGTAAAACCAATTTGTGAAAAGTGCAAGATCATCAAGCGCAAGGGTCGCGTCATGGTGATTTGCGAGAACCCCAAGCATAAGCAGAAGCAGGGTTAATCCCCCCTCTGTTGGCTACGCGCACGGCGCTTTGTGCCATGCGCGCGTTTGACTGCTTCCCCTTTGTTGCGGAAGCGGCAGAGCAGTACCAGGAAAATGCTGGAAAAAATGGATAACCACCTAAAAAATGGGAAAAATCTATTGCAAAGCCATGCAGGATAATGGTACAATAAATTGTTTCGAGCCTGCCTTTCCCAGGCTTCGTCAGGCAGTGAGAGCTGCATGACATATTAGAAATCTGCTTCGTCCCCCTTTCAGGAGAAAACGGAGCGGAGTTCTAATAGAGGAAACCACTTGCCGGTGCGGCTGCCGCGGGCGCTTCCAACCTGCGGAACCGGCAAGACATCCCATATACCAAATTTTTCGGAGGTAAACTTTATGGCACGTATTGCTGGCGTGGACCTGCCCAGGGACAAGCGGGTCGAAATCGGCCTTACCTACATCTTCGGTATCGGCCGCAAGACCGCGTCCGATATCCTCGCAGCTACCGGCGTTGACCCCGACATCCGCGTACGCGATCTGTCTGAGGCCGACGTCTCGAAACTCAGGGATTACATCGACCATAACGTAAAGGTAGAGGGCGACCTCAGGCGTGAAACTTCCATGAACATCAAGCGCCTCATTGAGATCGGCTGCTACCGCGGCGTGCGTCACCGCAAGGGCCTCCCGGTCCGCGGCCAAAGCACCAAGCAGAACGCCCGTACCCGCAAAGGCCCGAAACGCACTGTGGGCGGAAGAAAGAAATAAGGGAGGAGACGTAAAATGGCAGCAGCAAAAGGTAAAGTCAAGAAGGCCGGTACCCGCAAGCGCCGTGAAAAGAAGAACATTGAGCGCGGCGCGGTGCATATCCGTTCCTCCTTCAACAACACGATGGTTACCATCACTGATCTCCAGGGTAATGCGATTTCCTGGGCTTCCGCCGGCGGCCTCGGCTTCCGCGGTTCCAGAAAGAGCACCCCGTTTGCGGCGCAGATGGCTTCCGAAACCGCTGCAAAGGCGGCAATGGAACATGGCCTTCGCACCGTTGAGGTTTATGTGAAAGGCCCCGGCTCCGGCCGTGAGGCGGCGATCCGCGCGCTTCAGACGGCTGGCCTTGAGGTCAACATGATTAAGGACGTGACGCCCATCCCCCATAACGGATGCCGCCCGCCCAAGCGCAGAAGAGTTTAAGGAGGCAAACGACAATGGCAAGATATACGGATTCCGTTTGCAGGCAGTGCCGCCGGGAAGGCCAGAAGCTTTTCCTGAAGGGCGACCGTTGCTACACCGCCAAGTGCGCGGTTGTGAAGCGCCACACTCCGCCGGGCCAGCATGGCCAGGCGAGGCAGAGGAAACAGAGCGAATACGGCCTGCAGCTTCGTGAGAAGCAGAAGTGCCGCCGCGCGTATGGCATCCTCGAGTCCCAGTTCCGCAAGTATTACGATATGGCCAGCAACATGCGCGGTGTAACGGGCGAGAACATGCTTTGCCTGCTTGAGCGCAGGCTGGATAACGTTGTTTATCGCCTTGCCCTCGCACCGAGCCGCCCGATGGCTCGCCAGTTGGTCACCCATGGCCATATCCTCGTGGATGGCAAGAAGGTTGACATTGCTTCCTACCTCGTGAAACCCGGCCAGGTCATCACGGTGCGTGAGCGTAGCCGTGATATGGAGCAGCTTAAAGAGCTCCGCGAGCAAGGCGCAGGCAAGCCCATCCCGAAGTGGTTGGAGCTTGACGCCGAGAACCTTACCGGTAAGATCGCTGCAATGCCGCAGCGCGACGATATCGACCTCACCATCGAGGAGCACCTCATCGTCGAGTTCTACTCCAGGTAATCGCAAACTGCCCCATTGCCCTAATCGACTGACCAGAAATCAAGAGAGGGGAAGAGAGAATGATAGAAATCGAAAGACCGAAAATCGAATGCGTAGAGCTGACCGAGGATTACGGCAAATTCGTGGTGGAACCGCTGGAACGCGGGTTTGGCACGACGCTGGGCAACTCCCTCCGCAGGGTGCTGCTTTCCTCCCTGCCCGGTGTGGCGGCTTCGTCCATCAAGATCGATGGCGTATTGCATGAGTTTTCGACCGTGGAAGGCGTCAAGGAAGATGTCACGGAAATCGTCCTTAACATTAAGGAACTGTGCGTGAAACTGCACAGCGAGGGCGCGAAGAAGGTCATTATTGACGCTCGTGGCGAATGCGAAGTCAAGGCCGGCGATATCATCGCCGACGCAGATGTGGAGATTGTAAACCCGGAACTGCACATTGCGACCCTTGGCCCCAACGCCAGGCTCTATATGGAGATCATCCTCGAACGCGGGCGCGGCTATGTTTCTGCAGATAAGAACAAGAAGCCGGATATGCCCATCGGTCAGATCGCGATCGACTCCATATTCACCCCGATCCGCAAGGTCAACTTCCGTGTGGAGGATACGCGCGTAGGTCAGATTACGGACTACGACATGCTTACGCTGGAGGTTTGGACGGATGGCAGCATCAAGCCGGACGAGGCCGTGAGCCTTGCGGCTAAGATCCTTACGGAGCACCTGATGCTGTTCATCAACCTCACTGAGCATGTGCAGGGCGTGGAGATCATGGTCGAGAAGGAAGAGGACAAGAAGGAAAAGATTCTCGAGATGACCATTGAGGAGCTCGACCTTTCCGTCCGTTCCTACAACTGCCTCAAGCGCGCGGGCATCAACACCGTGGAGGAATTGGTGATGCGCAACGAGGAAGAAATGATGAAGGTCCGCAACCTCGGACGCAAGTCGCTTGAGGAAGTCCAGCAGAAGTTGGTTGGACTGGGCCTTTCGCTCCGGCATAACGAAGACTAATTAAGGAGGAAGTTTCAATGCCTAACCGTAAACTTGGTAAGGCGAGCGACCAGCGCGACGCTATGCTCAGGAACCTGACCACCGCGCTCCTGTGGAACGGCAAAATCGTGACCACCGAAGCCCGTGCGAAGGAAATCCGCCCCATCGCGGAGAAGCTGATCACCCTCGCTGTAAAAGAATATAAGAACACAGTCACCGTTGAAAAGGAAACCCGCAACGACAAAGAGCAGGTCGTGAAGGTGGAAAAGATCAACGATATGCCCTCCAAGCTCCATGCCCGCCGGCAGATCATGGCATACCTTTACAATATGCCCCTGCCCCGCAACGAGAAGGAGACCAAGCCCGAGTATGCGAAGCGTTCCAAGGAAACCCCGCATCCCGTTGTGGAGAAGCTTTTCCGTGAGATCGCGCCCAAGTACGAAGGCCGCAACGGCGGTTATACCCGCGTGTTGAAGCTCGGACCCCGCCGCGGCGATGCGACGGAAATGGCAATGATCGAGCTGATCTGACGAATTGGATCCATCAAAAAGGAGCGTCCTTTGGGCGGCACTCATAAAACAGCATAAGAATGTTTTCGGGAAACGGCGTAGCTTTGGCTATGCCGTTTCTCCGTTTTGCAGGTCATTCAGTATGGCGGCGGGAAGTATCCCCACAAGGTCATAGGAAATATCAATCTGCTGTTCCCTATATCCTTTTGACTTATCCGGCGCATGAACATATACCGCCTTTACCATATCGTTTAAGACGGTAGGTGTCAGCTCGTCCAAATCAAGATACTTCTGTACCTTACCGATAAACCTGTCAATGTTTTCTGCCTGTTCTTCTTGCTGTACAATTTCTTCATTCAGTTGCAACAGCTTTTCCCGCAGTTCTTCCTGCTCCTGTTCGTAATCATCAGAGAGCATTTGAAATCTGCTGTCAGATAGTTTTCCGTTGGCGTTATCCTCATAAATACGTTTGAAAAGTCGGTCAAGTTCTTCAATACGCCGTTCCGCTTGTATTGCTTGTCGCCGCTTTGCCGCAAGTTCTTTCCTTGCTTCGGCTTTCTGCTTTGCACCCATAGCTTTCCTAAATTGTTCTTCATGGTTGGCTACACAGGAAATCACAAGCCGCAGATGTGCAAGCACACCCTGTTCCAGTACCACAGCGCGAATAAAGTGCGTAGGGCAGACTTCTTTCCCTTTCAGTCTGGAAGTGGAACACACAAAATGGTCTTGCCTTGCTTCAAAATTCTTGCTTGTGCAGTAATACAGCTTTTCTCCACAGTCAGCACAGCGGACAATGCCGGAGAACATATTTGTTTTTCCTGTCCTTGTTGGGCGGCGTTTGTTCTTCCGCAATTCCTGTACCCGTTCCCATGTGCCAGCGTCAATAATCGCTTCGTGGGTATTCTCAAAAACAAGCCATTTTTCTTCTGGATTGTAACAGGTCTTTTTGCTCTTGTAGGATTGCTTATAGGTTTTGAAGTTTACCGTATGCCCTTGATATTCCGGTCGCTCCAAAATATCCGCTATGGTATCGCCTGTCCAGTTGTAGGGATTGTCCGGCGGCGCGTTCCTTGCCGTTCTGCCTGTCTGCTGAAAATGGATTGTCGGTGTTATGACCTGTTCCTCTTTCAGAATACGGGCAATTTGTGTCGGACCGTAACCCTCTAAGCAGAGTGCAAAAATCTTTTTGACTACCTCGGCGGCTTCTTCATCTATAATCCACTTCTTTTTGTCGGCAGGGTCTTTCCTGTACCCATATGGTGGATTAGTGCAAAGATGTTCGCCTGCTTCGCCTTTAGACTTCATCACAGCGCGGATTTTCTTGCTCGTGTCTTTTGCGTACCACTCGTTGATGATATTGAGAAACGGGGTAAAATCGCTGTCCTGTTGGTTTGCGCTGTCTATGCCATTGTTGATAGCGATAAACCGCACACCTTTCTCCACAAACAGGACTTCCGTATAGAAGCCGACTTTCAGATAATCACGCCCCAGACGGGACATATCCTTAACTATCAGCGTCGTTATTTCTCCGTTTTCTATCTTCTCAATGAGTTCGTTCCAACTCGGACGATTGAAGTTCGTACCCGAATACCCGTCGTCCACAAAGAACGAGAGATTTTTGAAGCCGTTTTCCTTTGCGTATTTACTTAAAATCGCCTTTTGAGATGGAATTTGTCAAGGGGTATTTCTGCAAATCAACACAAAATTCACAACACACAAAAGTGCCAGCTACATTCAACAATGCGGCTGGCACTTTTTCACTTCTTTGATGCAGCTTCATCCACCATCAGGATACAGGCACAGTAGCCTTTTTCCGGCTGGAAGCAGCGGATGATTAGATTTTTACGAATCTCCGGGCTGTATTCACGAAGAGTGTGTTGATGACCGTTGATTGCAACATCGGCATAGGGTACGATCCATTTCTTATCGCCGTCAGGAAACACTTCATAGAAAGAGCGGTCAATCATTTGCTCCACGGGGAAACCCTCCAGGACTTCCATCTCCTTATTGCAGTAGCGGAACACAAAGTCAATACCGCCGCCGTTTTCGTGGAATACCAGTTCAATCACGCAGAACGCAATGGGGGCATTTTCCATAATGGCGCAGCGTTCCACGAAGCTCAATTCTTGAACTTCGCTTTTTTGCGGTTCAGCAGGCGGAGAATCTTCAAAAAGTTCTTTCCGACGCCTATTGTGTTCGCCGGGAGTACGATGCCGTCCCTCAAATACTGTGCCATCTGTCATGGTATAATTGTGCTGTTTGTCGATATTCGCAACATGGCGTTTGGCAACATAAATACCTTTTTGAATATTCCAAAAGTCCGTTTTCGGCAGCTTTTCCGCAACATCTTTGAGCGCAGCGGTTGTTTTGATAGCTTCGCCGCTGACCGTGTGGATATAGGTATGCGGATTGCTCCGGGTGACATAGAGGATGTCATCCGTGGTGATATGATGCCGCTTAAATAATCGTTCTATCGAAACTCCCATAAGCACCCTCCTGAATGTTATCTGTTCATAGGATAACATAAAGTGCGTTAAAAGTCAATAATTGAGCATAAACCAAGAAAATAAAATTATATATCCTGTGTCATTGTAAAATCTTCCCGGAGAACACCGCTTTTTACATCGAATATCTTGATTTTCGCTGATGTTTCTGCTATACTATTTGCGTGTAATTTTGCAAAGTAAGCAAAAAACTTCAAAAAATATGTGAAAAGGGGGTTGACATTATGCCGATTGTCCGTAAAATTGCGACAGACAGACAGACAGACAGACAGACAGACAGACAGACAGACAGACAGGACTAAGTCTGCCTTTGTCTGCCCCTTTTACATATATGATGATTAAGCTATCCGACGGATGGGCGTATTGCGCCTATTCTGCGGGTAGCTTTTTGCGTTTTTACGCCAATGAGCCAATGATGAATGGAACGGAGAAGAAGCCTATGAGAAAACGAAAAATTTGCTTCACTCTATGCTTGGTTATGCTGATGACCCTATTGCCAATTTCTGTGTCCGCACAGGAAACCGGGCTGTGTGAACATCACCCGGAGCATACCAGCGAATGTGGATATAAACCACCCGACCCAGGCTCGCCTTGCAACCATGTTCACACGGACGACTGCTACAAGGCAGTATGCATCCATCAGTGTGCGGAGGACTGCATGACCGATGTTACGGTGTGTGTCCATATCCATGATGAAAGCTGTTATGCGGACGGTGTACTTCCTGCCGAGGGTGAAGAAAAACCAGCAGATGCCTGTACTCATGTGTGCAGTACAGAAACCGGCTGTGTGACCCAGCAGAACAACTGCCAGCATATCTGCGATGAAAGCTGCCGGGAAATCTTCTGCCAGCACACCCACGATGAAAGCTGCGGCTATCGCTCAGCAACGGATGGAAGTCCCTGTACCTTTGTTTGCAGCCAATGTATTGAACTGTATTCAGATGATATTGTCTCGGTTGAAATCTCGTGGGGTTCAATGAACTTTACTTTTTATGACACTGCGGATACAGAAAAAGGAATTGCCGAAGGCTGGAACTGTGGGAACGGCGAAAATAAAGTTACCGTAACCAACAAAGGTAATGTGGATGTTGCCGCAACCGTCGCTTACCAGCCCGAGCGCACGGATATCGTGGGCAGCTTCGGGGAAGGCGTGGAAACGACCAATGTTGCCGTTCCCGTAAGCAGTTCCAAAGAATGGTCGCTGATCCTTGCTAACAAACCGAGCGAAGCACTGGACAATGCAACCCTCGGCACCGTGACCATTACGATTACCCAGAAGGAAGGTGAATAACTTGTCAAATAGTGAAAAAGAAAAGAAGAATCTAAAAATTCTTCTCCTGCTTTTGATTCTCATAACGCTGATTGCTGTGGGAATCACCATCTGGGCTTTGTTCTTTAAGGCACCGGATGTGGTCTTGAATCCTGACTATGCACCGAAGCAGGAGGAACCATATCAGAAGCCTATTGAGGGTGACAGCGACAACAAGATGGAGGTGGACGAAGGTGGCGGTGCTGTCAGCCTGACCTATTCCTCCAGTGTGACCATTGATTTGTCCGATAAAATGGCAATTTTGATGTTTGCCAACCCCGGCAAATCCACCCAGGATATTGTGGTGCAGGTGGTCATTCAGGATCAGGTCATCCTGCAATCCGGCAGACTGACCCCCGGCCATCAGGTAACTGCGTTGGAACTGCTGGACGGTGCAGAAAAAATGTTGTCCGTGGGCGGTTATGACGGAAAATTCGTCATTCTCTGCTATGACCCGGACAGCGGTGAAAAAGCCATCGTCAATACGGAAATCCCCATTGATATTACCGTCATTGAATAACCGATATTTACGACCTGCAAAGGCGTGAATAGATAAAAGTTCAGAAGAAAGGAGAGAGTTTTGCCAATGAAAAAGATTGTATCTTGCCTGCTATGTCTGGTGTTGGCAATGTCTATGAGTGTGACCGCCTTTGCAGCGGAGGGTTCTGTGACCAAGGAAGAAACAGGCAGCCAAAACATTGATGTGACCGCTAAGTACACTGTCTCTTCCGGTAGCGACACGACTTACAGTGTGGACATCCAATGGGAAAGCATGACCTTTACCTACACCGAAACCGGCACCAAAACCTGGAACCCCAGCACCCATACCTATTCCACAACCACAGGAACCGGCGCATGGGACAAGACCGAAGCGAAGATCACCGTGACCAACCATTCCAATGCTTCTGTGACTGCCGCTGTGACCTACACCCCCGTGGATGGCACCGGCGTGACGGGCACCATTGAAAACGGCTCCAAGACCCTTGCGGCTGGTGTTGTGAACAAGCCTGAAGAAGCGGACGCACTGGTGGCTACCCTGAAAATCAGCGGAAAACCCACCGGCACTGTCACGGCAGAGGGTGTCAAAGTCGGCACCGTTACCGTCACCATCACAAAATAATTACGAAAGGAATTTACGACTATGAAAAAGTTTTTAGCACTTCTTCTTTCCCTCGTCATGGTTCTGAGCCTGAGTGTCACGGCTTTTGCTGCTGACATTTCCAGCACCGACGAAGGTAAGAACTCCACCAGCACCGATGTTAAGGGCAATTACAAGCCAACCTATGTTGTGAACATCAGCACAGATGGCAATGGTACTGTTACCGCCAAGGATGCGGATGACAATGAAAAAACCAATTTTGCCGAGGGCGATGTGGTTACCCTGACCGTGACCCCCGATCAGGGCTACGCTCTGGATACGCTGACTGTCAAGGACACCTCGGGTTCTCTCGTGGAAGTCAGTGAAACCAACACCTTTACCATGCCCAAATCCGATGTCACCGTTACCGTCACTTTCAAAGAGGGCAGTGCGGAAATCACCGGCATGACCGTTGCGGTTACGGGCGAAAAGGGATACGATGAGGATACAAAAACCTACACCGTGGGCGATGATGCCACCATTACCATCACCGTTACCGGTAAGGATTTTAATAAGCTGAATGCAGCAAATGTAATTAAGTACGGCAACACCACCGTGGTGGTAACGAATATGACCGTGGATGCTACCAACAATAAGGCTACCCTGACCCTCAAGGGTTCTGATCTGAAGGACATGGGTCTCGTCACTTTCTCCTATACCAATGACTACTCTACTGAGGAGGGCGCAAACCCGACTTGGACCGACTGCGACACCAAAGTGCAGTATCAGGCACCCACCATTAGCGTTGCCATTTCCTGGGGCAGCATGAGCTTTACCTATTCCGACGTAAAAAATGAAGAAGGTGTAGAAGCAGGCTGGAGCTGTGCAGATGGTGCCAACAAAGTGACCGTAGCCAACAACAGCGAGATTGCCGTTTCTGCTGCGGTGAAGTATGCGCCTGAGGCACAGTATGGCATCAACGGCTCCTTTGATATTTCTTCTGCCAATGTGGAACCCAACGCATCTAAGGAATTTAAGCTGAGCCTTTCCAGCAAGCCCAGCACAGAATTAACCGATGTAAAGATCGGTACTGTCACCGTGACCATTGCCGAAGAAGCCGCAGTGACCGTTGATAATACAACTGATTTGAAAACTGCATTAAAAGCCGGCGGCCTTGTGAAGCTGAACGCAGATTTTCAGCTCACGGAGACCATATATTTAGAAACAGCAACTCCCGTTACCTTGGATTTGAATGGACATACCTTAACTATAAATGGAGACACTTTATGGGTTTTTTCTAATGCAAATCTCACTTTGACTGACAGCAGTGCAGGAAAAACAGGTAAAATGTCAGGTACAAAGCAAGGCCAATTTGTACTTAACCAAGGTACGCTCACCATTGCAGGCGGTACATATGAGAATAACAGCAACTATATCACTTCCAGTATCGTATGTAGTAGAGCAGGTACGACAGTAGTGACGGGAAGTTCCACGCTCAATGCCGTCAAAACATTTGTGTATGAGGGCGGCATATTGGACCTCAGTGGCATGACGAACATCGACGGGAAAACGGTATACACCTGGAGTGATGTAGTTGATTGTTATCTGGGAACAGATATTCTGTTGCCTGCAGGATATACCTTGTATAAGGGCAGTAGTGCTGTAACCGATAATGTTATTGAAGCGACCACTTCCTACATTATCAAGCAGGCTAACTAACGCTGTTCACCGTAGAAAAAAGACACGCAGGGCGGGTCCGCCCGCCCTGCCTCTGATTTGTGGGCATAAAGGCTGCTTGTGCCTACAAATGAGAGTATTTCAGAAGAAAGGAGCGTGTACCGCTTTGAATCGAAAACAGAAAGTCCTGCTGACCTCGGCGGCTGCGCTCTGCCTTGCCACTGTCATTGCCATGATCGCCGTGCTTTGTACGCCGAAAGTCCAGCGTGGTACCTTTACCCCACCGCCCTTTGAACAATCCGCTGTGGTCGGTTCCCCCTCCGTCCCCGAAGGACTTGGCTGGCAGGAACTGGACGCCCAGGCCTTTCATGTGGGCGTTTGCGGAAAATGCATCGTCACGGATTACAGCGCCGATGTATGGCTGACCAACCCGGAAACCAACACCGTATGGCTGAAAGTCCGTGTACTGGATGAAAAAGGAAACACACTCGGAGAAACGGGACTTATCAAGCCCGGTGAATATGTGCAGTCTGTTACACTGGAAACCGTCCCAACGGATGGAACGCCGATTATCTTGAAAATCATGGCTTACGAGCCGGAAACCTATTATTCCGAGGGTGCTGTGACCCTCAATACCACCATCAGTAAAGGAGGGGCAACATGAAACGAATATTTGCAAATCTGCTTGCGGTTTTGATGCTGCTCCCTCTGAGCATAACCGCCTTTGCGGCAGAAGAAACAACCGTCGATGTAACAGCAAAGTATATTTCCACGATTGATGGCGCAGAGTGCGCTCCCGTGGATGACGGAACCGCAACCGTCACATTGCCGGATGGTACAGTTATCACTGTGGAGGGTGTACCCGGTGACGGGTTGACCCTTGTGGTTTTCCCCATACCCAAGAGCCATACCGATGCCTGGGCATGGTTTGAATCCTGCATGAAGTCCCACGGAAGCAAACTCTATCCAATGGAGATTTACTTTTTGGACAAGGACGGAAACCGGCAGGAGATCACCGGCGGAATCATGGTAACCGTAGACTCTCCGACAGCATACACAAAACCCATTGCCTGCTCCCTGTCAACCAATGGAAAAGCGAAAACGCTGAACAGTAAGACGGTCGGCGGAAAGATTACTTTTGGGGCAGATGGAAATCGCTATTATGTATTGGCAGAAAAGAACACCGGCAACACGCCGGGAACGGATAAACCAAATTCTCCCCAGACCGGAGATACCAGCAATATGTATTTGTGGACAGCTGTGGCAGGCATATCCCTGCTGCTTCTGATCCTGCTCCTGCTCTGGAAGCGGAAAAAGAAAGAGGAAGGATAAAAAAGTAATGCACCCCTTGTGTCGTAAAAAAACACAAGGGGTGTTCTCTTTTGGGCTTAGCGTTCCCAATCGTCCCGCTTTTTGCTTTTCTGCTTTGGCTGATTTTGCCGCCGCTGCTGATATTCCCGTTCCCGTTTGATTTGCCGGATTTTCTGGCTCTCGACATATTCGTCCAGATGCCGGGAAACATCCCGCTTGCTATCGGTCATAGTGAAATGACTGTACTTATCGCCATACCTTTCCTGCACACGCTGGACTGCCGCCTGTTCCATTTCGGGGCGCAGTTTCTGCCGGGTGTCGTACAGTTCCACCGGATCGAATTGCTCTCCCTTGGTTTTTAACTCGGCATATTCGGCAAGAGCAGTATCCAATTCGGCGGAGTATTTCTGCTCCTGCTCGTCCAGTTCTTTCAAATTGGCTTCCATCAGCGCAACCTTTTTTCTTGCCTTAGAAACATCCTTGCCGTCCGTACATTCCATATTGTGCAGAAGAATCGCCTTTTCGGATTGCAGTTCTTCCAACAGTTCCGTCAGTTCTGCAATTCGGGCAGTCAGCTCGTTCTTTTTCGGCACATTCCAGAACGGCAATTCCTTCTTTTCAGCAAGGAGTGCAGTGCGTTCCTTTTTGGTTTCCTTGATTTGGTCAACTACCTCGGAATATCGTTTTAGGTTGATATTCCATGCATCTACGGATTTCCCAACGACAGATTTGCCCGTGCGGATGTGATTAAGCTGATAGTAGAAGAACAGTAGCCTTTGCCGCAAGGATTCCATGGACTTGGCAAGCTCCGGCAGGGAATGAATGACCGTTTGCGCCAGCTTCTTGACGGCAGCTTTCAGATCCCGCAGCAGTGCATTGTCCGCCTTGATTTGCCGATTCAGTTCACAGCGGTCAGAGATAATACCCTTTTTCTCCATAGCCCGTGCCACCACGCCCTCATGGATGGTGGGCTGCTCGGTCAGACCTCGCTCGGCGTGGCTGCGGTGGTCGATGTGGGCATCGTGTCCGTACTGTTCCAGATAACGGTTGGTCACATCCGCCCATGCCTTACGCCATACAACAAGCTGTTCTTCACTGTTCCAACGCTCGGAGATGGGATTCTGCCTGCCGAACTTGGTGCTTTTCGGGTGCTTGCTGGCTCGCTCCAAACCTTGCTTCTCAGCTTCGGAGGGTGGCATATACACTTTTTTACGACCAATCTTATACGGATATTGCTTTTCCCACCCTTCTTTCTGTGCTGCCTTAAACTCAGCAGCAGTAAAGCCCCGTTCTTCGCCGTTTCTGACGCAGAGATATTCTTTCTCGGTCTTGTACTGCCAGTTGCCCTGCTCGTCCAGAGGGCGCACCGTGACCATAATGTGGGCGTGGGGATTGTGCCCCGGAGGATACGGGTCATGGATTGCCACATCAGCGCACATTCCCTCCGATACGAAACTGCTCTGAATAAAGTCGGACAGCAGCTCCTGCCATTGTTCCGGTGTCAGCTCGATGGGCAGAGCCGGGACAAACTCACGGGCAAGGCGGCTGTCCTTTGTCTTTTCGTTTTCCTCCACGGCGTTCCATAGCACACCCCGGTCTTTCCATTCGGGTGGAGCGAACTCCGGCAGAAACACCTCCCGCCATACAAGTCCTTTCTTACGGGTAAAATCATGCCGCACACCATCGTAGTCATTGAGAATATTGGTACAGCTCAGATAAGCGGAAGCTGCCACGACAGAACGCCCCGTTCCCCGGCTGACCACTTTGGCTTCCAGATGATAGATTGCCATTCGTTTTCACCGTCCTTTCGTTCCTGGCTTTTTGTTTCTTTTTCGCAAAAAGAAAATGGGTATTGCGGCAAGCGATACCCATAGCAGTGAAAACATCAGGTTGATGTTTTTCACTGGCAGGCGGCGGGGTGTTTCCAAAACGGAAACAACTGTTTTGATGATGAAGCAAAACAAACAGCCGACTGCGTGGCCAATGACAGCAGCGCCGCAGCGGTGTGGCATTGGACATAAGGCTCCCGCAGGAGCCGCATCCGCCTCGCAGAGCGCACGGTTGCCGCAGGCAATACCACCGCCCACTTCGTGGGTGGTGAGTAAGTGCGCCCTTCGGGACAAAAGAAACGGGACGCCCGGTTTCCCGAACGTCCCTCGCATCAATTCTTTCGTAATATTCCATATAAAAAGTCCTCCAGTTCTTCCAGATTCATCTTGGCAGCCTGCGGAAAGGCTTTCTCCAGTATCGCCCCTTCCTGGATCAGCCGCCGTGTCCGTGCCTTTCGTTCCTTTTGGCGGTCACGCATCTCGGCTTCCTCCAATCTGTGTCTGGCTTGCAGTAATTTCTTTTCATCTTCGGTCATGGCAAATTCCTCCTGTGGTAGTAAAATTGGTTTTGTTTGATAGCAGTTGGATACTAAAATTCCATTCGTTTGGTATCAACGATTACATCGGTATCCGCTACAAAATCCTTGTGGTAGTAAAAATGCCCCTGTCTGGTATTGCAGTAATACCAAGCAGGGGCAAAAGTAATATCAGAAGCTGTCCGCAAAGTCCAGCGCTGCGGAAAGTTCCTCGTCATCCGGTTCCGGTGCTGCCGGCTGCGGTGCAGGCGGGGCAAATTGGAGCATCGGTGCCGGAGCAGTTCGCAAGCCCTGTTCGATTGTTTCCGTTACCCGCCGAAGAAAAGCGTCCTCTTTCTCACGGGTTTCCAGATATGGGTCAGCGGTAAGGCGTTCCTGGCGCTCAAAGTAGTCATTGACAGCGGCGACAATCGCTTTGCTGTAAGAGCGATACTGCTTTTTGTCCATCCTCTGCAAATAATCAAAAGCCCTGCGGTCATCCTCGTCCGCAAGATTCAGGCGCAGGGTGGTCGTGTAGATTTGCTTCATACGATACCGCCTTTTCTGTGGAGCTTCTGCTCGGCAAGCAGTTCGTAGCCCTTTGCGGTGGCGCAAATATCGTCGTTGATGGTCACACGGTCTTTGTCGTAGCTGCCGAAGTTTTTGAGAATACAGCTTCCACCGCCAACCACATACAGGCGCATCAGCTCCGGGTCGTATTCGTGTTCACGCAGTCTGCGGAAGATGCCTTCGGCATACTCGGTTGCCGTATCCCGGATGGCGGTCAGATATCGTTCGCTAATGTCTGCCGTACCGTGACGGATCACACGCTCAAGGACGGTTTCATCCACCGATACGCCAAACTGCTTCATCAGATTTTCACGCACCGCAAGCATACACTGGTTGGTGCCGTACTTTTCGGTAAAGCACTTTTTCGCCAGAGGGCGGCACTCGTTGATATACATGACATTCATGGTTCCGTTGCCAATGTCACAGAGCATATTGATACCCTTGAACTCACGGAGCTTGTCAGCAACAGCAGAAAAGCCCTGCGGGAAGATGTCTGCACCCACAAATTTCACATGATATTCCACGCCACGGAACATAAAGTCAACACTTTCGTTCTGAAGCAGATAGGCTCTGAAGCTATCCTTCTGCTCGGATACCCAGGTCAGGGGAAGTCCGGCAGCAAGGTGAACACGGGCAGAGGACAGTCTGCGGATATTCAGTTCTCTGGCAACGGCGGCGAGGGTGAGGATATAGTAGTCATTGTCGGTCATCTTGTCGGAAATAAATTCCTTGTGTTCCTCGCCGATGAGATAATATCTGCCCTCATAGACAAGCAGATTGCTCTTGAAGGTCGGTTCTTTGTCATAGGCAGCTACGCCAGTTTTGAAGCAGCAGTGAGCGGTCTTGATGTTGCCATAGCCGTGGTCGATGCCGATGATAATGGGGTTGGTGTTATTCATAAAATTCATATTGGTTCCTTTCTGCCGCTTTGCGGCGATACAAAAATAATGGATGGTTTTGGCAAGCGGTCAAAATGACCACTTACCACTTTGGGTAACAAAAAAGCGACTTATGATTTCTCATAAGCCGCTGGCAGATAGGTTATTCAGGTATAAAAGTGGTTCTACATCGGGATCAAAGTATCATTTTGATACATTCGGAAAATGTGCAGAAAGCAACTAAAATCAAGTTCCCAACTTGGGAACTTGATTTTAGGGTTACACATTATGCTGTTTTCTGCTCTTTCTCCGGCAATTCCGATGCCTGCTTTTCCTCCCGTAGGGCTTTCTTTCGTTCTCCCTGGCGTTTGATTTGTGCCGCATATCGGCACTCCTCACAGCAATACTTGACATCCTTTCTCGTTGCGGTAAAGGTCTTGCCGCAGTTTTCACAGACAACCTCCCGGCTTCGTTCTTTCGCCGCTTCCTGCCGGTAAAACCTTGCACGGCAATTCGGGCTGCAATACATCGTAGCGGAATTACGGGATTCAAATTCCTTGCCGCAGCATTTGCAAGTCAGCTTGAACGGTTGCCCGACGGTGTGTTCACCATTCTTCATCATCTGGTAACGCTCCCGGCTTCTGACACGATGCCGGTGAAGCTGCTCCTGCCGTTTGATTTCTTCTTCGGTCAGCTCCGGTGTGGGAAGTTCAAACTGTCCGATGAACTTCAGATAGATTTCAACCTCCTGCACACGGTCACCATCTACCTTTTCGGGAGCGTGGACAATGATTTTCTCGATAAACTCGTTAATCATCATTGGGGTCAACTCGGAAAAGTCGGTGTACCGCTTGGCAAGCTCCATGAACTGCTCCACACGGGCGGTATCTTCTTCAAAAGAGGACAGCCGCTGCTCGGCATCCGCAACAGACGCTTGCAGCTCCTTTTGCTCGGCTTCGTACTCGGCAAGCAGGCTGTCAAAGCGTTCATCGGTAATGCGTCCGATGGCAAAGGATTCATACAGCTTTTTGATGATCGTATCCAGCTCGGCAATGCGCTTGCGGTCTTTGTTCAGCTTGCGCTTGGTGTCCTTCGCCGCTTCTTTTTGCTTGATCTGGGATGCGGCTCGTACCTTTGCGGCAAATTCCTCCTGATTGGAGATAGCGTAGATGCTGGCTGTGCGGATGGTATCCAAAATAAGTTCCCGAAGTGCCTTGGTCATAATGCGATGACTGCAACAAGCAGTGGTTCGCTTCTGTCCCGCCAGCTTATAGGTGGAACACTCATATACATCCGTTGGATATGGCTTGTTTTCGGTTCCTCTTGAACGCTGATTATACATCTTCGCACCGCAATCCCCGCAGAACAGAAGCCCGGTCAGCGGATTGGCTTCGCCAATGGTATCGTGCCGCCTTGGTGTCTTGCGAAGCTGCTGGGCAAGCTCCCAGGTTTCCTTGTCAACGATTGCTTCATGGGTGTCCTCAAAAATCAGCCAGTCCTCTTTTGGGTTCATAACAGGGTTCTTATCCTTGTAGGACTGCTTGTGAGAGCGGAAGTTGACCGTATGCCCCATATATTCGGGCTTGGAAAGTATCTGCCCGACAACAAAGCCAGTCCAGTTATAGGGATTGGGAAATTCCTCTTTGCTTTTCCATACGCCCCGGCCTTGCTTTGCGGCATAGACTGCCGGGGTGTCCACTTTATCCTCAAACAAAATACGGGCGATCTCATAGGGGCCGTTGCCCTCAATGGTCAGTCGGAAGATCCGGCGGACAACCGCCGCCGCTTCTTCATCAATATGCCAAGTATACTTATCACCCGGCATTTTCTTGTAACCATAGATGGCACTGTTAGTGGTGGGCTTGCCCGATTCGCCCTTGACACGGATGGCGGTTTTTTGCTTGCGGCTCAAATCCCGCAAGTACCATTCGTTCATGATATTGAGGAATGGGGCAAACTCATTGCTGTTCTGGTCATCACTGTCCACGCTGTTGGCAATGGCAACAAAGTGAACGCCGTGCTGGCGGAAGAACACCTCCGTGTAGAAGCCGGTTTGCAGATAATCACGACCCGCCCTGCTCATATCTTTGACAATGACATGGGCAACCTTCCCGGCTTCAATATCAGCGATTAGCTGTTTCCACGCAGGTCTTTCAAAATTTCCTCCACTCCAACCGTCATCGGTATAGTGCCGGAGATTGGTGTAACCTCTTTGTTCTGCGTAGCTTTCGAGGTACTTTTTCTGATTCACGATAGAATTGCTATCGCCAATTTGGTCATCGTCACGGGACAATCTCTCGTACAATGCCGTAATCTTGCTTTCAGTCTGTAATGCTGCCATAGTTAGGCGCTCCTTTCAGACTGTCGGCTCATTTGTGGTGAATCCATTATATCACAAGTTCCGTCAGTTGTAACTGTTTCGTTTTGAATAATTCGTAAAATTTTATCTTCCAGTGTTTCGTGTCCGGCATCATTGAACACCACCTTGACCTTATAGGTGGTTCTGCCGATGCGGTGGGTGGTATAAGCGTAGTTCTTGTTTTCGTTTTTTACCATAGGCAAGTTACCTCCATAGATTGAAAAATTCACAAATTTCGTGTATAATGCGTATAGTTCCGATTGTGTGTAACCATTTGCGGGGTTAAAAGTGCGAGTTAGATATAAACACCTTACCTACGCAGAAATGCCCTCCAAAAAGCCTTGCGGCACAAGGCTTTTCGAGGGCAAAACGGTTACATTGTGTTCTGTTTACTTGTCTCTTTCCCGGTGCTTCCGCACTCTGGCTGCGGTTTGTCTGCGGCGGGCAGCTTCGGAACATTTTTCCGAGCAGTACATTCGCTTTCCCTGTACCGGGAAGTGCTTGCCGCATTCCTTGCAGACCTTCAGCGGCTGCGGTTCAAATACGGCTTGCAGTTCCGGTGCTGTTGGCAGAAGCGCATTGCGAAAGCGTCTGCACAAAGCACTGTTGGTATAGCAAACACCAAACATAGGACACTCGCAGTCCAGCGGCAGACAGCCGTACTCTTTGTCGTAGTTGGCACACTCGGAAACAACCAGCTTCTTGATGCGTTGCTTCTCCCTTGGTGTCAGCTCACGGTTGGCTTTGCTCATAGGCATTTCCTCTTTTCTTTAGTATCGGAAGTAATATAAAGACAGACAAAATATATTACCTCCTCACTAATAGGAGAAATACGGGGTGTTTAGCGGAACCATTTTTCGCAGAAATGAAGAAAATTTCAAAAAAATTTTTGAAGGGAGGTTTCTGCAAGTGGATCATGATTTCGAGCGATACGATATGGACGATTTATATAGAGAAGAAATTGACTTTGCGGATGGGTATGATACGGACGATCCTGATTACATTACAGACGATGAAGAAGATGAAAATGCCCTTTGGGATGACGAAGAAGCTCCTACTGACGATAATTCAGACGAACCTTCCACAAAAAAGCGAAAGAAAAGGCCGGTTTATGCGGAAAGTCAAACCGATGACGATGAAGCAGAAACCGAGGAAAGCGAAAAGGCACAGCGTACTCTTGCACAGGAACAGCGGCTGATTGAAGAACTGGAAGTCGATGCCCAGGAACATCCCATTGAGGATGAAGGGGAGGATACCGACGAACAGCCGGAGCGAAAGCTGCTCAAGCGGGAACTTCGTGCGCAGGCACTCAAACGCCTGGAAGATTCTGCCCGCACTCCGAGGGACTACGAAAACCTTGTTGTATGGTATGACCGGCTGGACGCCAACCGGGAACGCAGAGAACGCTACCATGAACTCAGCCGCAGCGGGGACGATGTTCCCCTTGACTACGGTGCGTCTGCCAACGAACTGTACTTCCCGGATTATCTGAATCATGTATTGGAAAAGCAAATCCGCAAGGGCGATTTTCTCGATGCTATCTTTAACTGCCCTTATGACATTCACGAGCTTGTGACGGACGATGATCTTTGTATTATCCTCCGGGAATTAAACGAGGATCACAAGGAACTGCTGTACTTGTGTGCAATTCGGCTATTCAGCTCCACAAAGATTGCCGCCATCCGGGGACAGAGTGACCGCAATATCCGCAAGGTGCGTGGTACAATGCTCAAAAAGATACGAAAAAAGCTGCTTGCCGCACTCATGGAAAAAGTGCAGAAGCAGCAGCCCTTGACCTTGCTTGAAAAAGAATTTTTGATAGATAATGGCGCAGCCGTTGAATAATTCGTACAGCGGCAGTATAATAGTAATACAAACGCAAATTATATAGGTTACGACACATAATGGAGGTTTTGACAATGAAAAGCCTGTTTGAACGCACCAGTTCCAACTGGGTGCGATATAGCGAATATGAATGGAAAGAAGCAAAGGACGGCAATCTCTACTTAATGCCTGCCAAAACAGCGCAGCCGAGCATTTATGACCCGTTGAGCGAATATCAGCAGATTGTTCTGGATGCCATCAACATCGGGCGCATGAAAGGTGAAAAGAAAACCCCGAAAGAAATCCAAAAGGCAATCCAGCAGTTTGCTGTGAAATACGGTCTGCTTGGTCTTATGACCGCCTTGCCGACCACGCCCAGCTTTATGGACTACGAGGCGGTGTATCTGCCGAAGAACCATTTTATCCGGGAAGAATCCATGTCCACTATGGACTACTTGAATTTGTTCTTCCCATTTGATAAGCCCGATGTGGTCAAGCGTGGCATTGAATCCATGTGGAATATCAGCAATGATCGTGTGATGATGGCGCTTGCCATGACCATGAGCGATAAGCCGATGGCAGTCAATATGAGCTTCCAGAGAGAATACGGGGAACGATATGAGTGGATGCAGCAGCAATTTGAAGATATTGCCTTTACCTATCTGACAGCGTTTCTCTATTATGAAGATTATGATTATTTAACTTCCGACCAAAAGATGCTGATGCAGCAGGGCATGGAAGCCTTCGGCGGCATTGCGCCCACATATAAAATCCGCTTGTTGGATAAGCCGACCATTGTGTGGGATTTCCATTCACTGATGCTGGGGGTACAGATGATGTTCAGCTTTATGCTGACCGATCAGGACAAGCCGATTCGCATCTGCAAGCACTGTTCCGAGGTGTTTGTGGCAAGCAGACCGAGTGCGGTATTTTGCAGCCCTCAGTGTAAAAATAAGTATAATGTTTATAAGAGCAGGTCGAAAGATAAGAAGGAATGATAGGAAGGGATCGGAAAATGGCTGAAAAGAAAAAGCCTTCTCAGGGCAACAATAAATTGCAAATCCGAAACAGCACGGTGGATTTTCTTGTATTTACAAGAGATGCCCACGAAGAAGGCATTGAAGTCCGTGTGCAGGATCACGATGTCTGGCTGACGCAAAACGCCATTGGACAGCTATTCGATGTTGACAGAAGTGTTGTCACCAAGCATCTGAAAAACATCTATGAAAGCGGCGAATTATCCGAAGATGCAACTTGTGCAAAATTTGCACAAGTTGCCGACAACGGGAAAACCTATCAATACAAGTTCTATTCCCTGTCTGCCATTATTGCGGTGGGCTATCGTATCAACTCCAGCAGGGCAACGCAGTTCCGGCAGTGGGCTACTAAAGTATTGGACACCTTTACCAAACAGGGCTATGTATTGGATAAAAGCAGACTGGTCAACGGTCAGATTTTTGACGAGGACTATTTTGACCACCTGATTTCTGAAATTCAGGAGATTCGTGCCAGCGAACGCCGGTTCTATCAGAAAATTACGGACATCTACGCCACTGCTGTGGATTACTCCCTGGACAGCCAGATCACAAAGGATTTCTTCGCAACGGTACAGAATAAAATGCACTATGCGGTTCACGGCAATACAGCCGCCGAGGTTATCGTGGCAAGAGCAGACCATACCAAAGAACACATGGGGCTTACGTCCTGGCGCAATGCCCCTGATGGCAAAATCGTAAAGGCAGATGTTTCGATTGCCAAAAACTACTTATCCAAGGACGAAATGCAGGAACTGAATGAGATCGTTACGATGTATCTGGACTATGCCACCCGGCAGGCCAGACGGCACATTCCCATGACAATGGCGGATTGGGCGTCGAAACTGGATGCGTTCCTGCAATTCAACGATGCGGAGATTTTGCAGGATAAGGGCAAAGTGACCGCAGCAATCGCAAAATCCTTTGCGGAGAGTGAGTTTGAGCAGTACCGGATTATCCAAGACCGGCTGTATCAAAGTGACTTTGACCGGCTGATGGCAGATGCCGATGAGGATAGCAAATAAACAAAGCCCACGCTTCCGATTTTTCTTGTCGAAAGCGTGGGCTTCGGTTATTATATTGGTATCGTCGGTGATGGCAGCTTGCATTATGCGTCTGCCATTACTTCAAGCATCATTCTGGCTCCCAGGCGGAAGCTGTTTTGGAACAGCAGGTACTCAGCCATTGATTGAAATTCCCGGACGCAATCGGAGTAGCGGGAAAATAGTGCTTTCTGTTCATCTGTCATAGTTGCCAGAAGTTTTTCTTCGTTCTGGCTGATGAGCTTCAGCGTTTCGTGATATTCTTTGCATGGGGAGGAATCATATTCCGCCGGTTCAATGTTGCCGTACCAAAATTCTTCAAGAATTTTCATCGCCGTGTCCCCCCTTAATCATACACCAGTTCCCGAAGGACAACTTCTTCTGCCCGGTTGCGGATGCTGTTCATACGGCGCACCCATCCCATCTGGTCGGCTGCTTTGAGTGCTTCGGTCACACCCTCCTGTTTCGCCATAGCGGTGGTAATGGCTTCCATACGCTCGTTGCAGGCTTGCTCAATCTCAGACAGATGCTTGAACAGCGTTCCGTCCAGAATGAGAGTGCTGTAAAAAGCCGGGTGATGCTCTTTCAGGTAAGTGCGGCGCATACGCCCATATTTGCCGATTGTGTAGTCACCGGTGTCCGGTAAAGTTAGGTTTGGGATAAAGTAATCGCCTTCCCGGCGATAGGTGCCACCCATTTCCTCAAAGATAGATTTCATAACTAAAAGGCTCCTTTCTGCGTGAATTTCGGCGGTTATTCGGACTTTTTAACTCCTTTCCTATAACTGCTTTTCCATTCACCACAAATGAGCCGCAGTCATATGTATTAGGTGGGAGAATCCACCCTTTACATATTAACTCTTGATTTACAATGCTGTTGCTGTCGCCCTGTAATTCGTCGTCGCGCGATAAGCGGCAATAAAGGGCGGTAAGTTTGTTGTCAGACTGCCTTAACATAAGTTTGCTCCTTTCGTTGGCGGCAGTCTGCCATACAGGATTGTATGTGCTCATTTTATCGGCTCCCGTCCTTTTTATCAACTTCTTTCTGTAAATTTTCCTGCTCCATAAGGTGTAAAACTTTACTCGGCAATGACTTCTTCCCGTCATAGCTGCCTGTAAAGCGGTAGCTTGTCCTGCCGGATTTGATAACGACTTCGCGCTTTGGAAGTTCTTGATACAGGGGATTTTTTAGGACGATTTGACCGTCTTTGATAATTCGTTTCCTTTCCATTCCTTTCCCGTCCTTTCGTAGTTTGATAGAAGAAAAGTTTCTCAGCAAGCATATGCTTGCTTCCTATTAGGAACGCTGTAAATACAAGGGTTTTCAGACCCAACAAAATAAAACAGAGCTATCACATTACGCAAAAGGCCGCCCGGTCAAGACAACGGGCGGCCTTTTTGCGTGGAAAGCTCGGAAGGAGGCAGAAATTTTCTAAAAAATAAGTACAAAATTTTTAAGCTCATTTTTGTGTAAAATTACAGAAAGATTGGAGGTTAGCAAGTGGAGGAAAACAAAAATATTCCCACCACCGAAGGCGAGGCGATTGCTCCCGAGGCATCTGTCACGGATATTCCCGGCACAGATGCCCCGTCCCCGGATTTGACCGCTGGAGTCCCCCAGCAGGAACAGGCTGGGGCAACGATGGCCGAGCCCGGAGATGTGGTCGTGTCTTTTAACAAAATCGAAGAGCTGATGGCAGAACGCCGGGCGGCTGCCCGTGATACCGTGGAAAAGGCCGAGCCCGCCGCCCCGGAGGTTGAGGCTCCCGCTGTGGAGCCTGTCAGTCCCATCCCGGATGCAAAAGAGGCGGAAAAGACCACGGAGGAAAAGCCGCAGGAGGAGGTTGCGGTTGAACAGAAAAAATCCCGCCGTGGCCGTCCCCCGAAAGCTGAAAAAGCGGAGCAGACTGCGCCAGAGGCCGACAAAGAGCAGACGGCGGCAAAGCCCCGCAGGGGCCGCCCACCCAAGGCGGATAAGGCGGCCCCCGACGAGGCCCAGCCGCCCAAACCTCGAGACAAAGTGTCCCGAAGCAAAAAAGCCGCTCCCGCCAAGGAGGAGTCTCCCGCCACGGAGCCGGTAGCTGTTGGCGGCGATACCGCCCCGGCTGCTGAGATTACGGCAGAGCCTGCACCCCCGCCCCGTCCCATTGAGGAGGGCAAAACCGTCTATATCAAGTTGAGCGAGCTCCATCCGTTCCATACTTTCCGGGAACACCCTTTCAAGGTGGTGGACGATGCCGCCATGATGGATTTGGTGGGGACGATCAAGGAACACGGCGTTATGACCCCCGCCACCGTCCGCCCCGAAAAGGACGGGACGGGCTATGAGATCATTGCGGGCCACCGCCGCTGTCGTGGTAGTGAGCTGGCCGGTGTGGAGGAGCTGCCCTGTATTGTCCGGGATATGACCGATGTTGAGGCTGTCCGGGAAATGAAAAACAGCAACAAGCAGCGCGGCGACCCTCTCCCCAGCGAGCTGGCGAAACTTCTTGATCTGGAAGTGGAGGCCATCAAGCACCAAGGCGGGCGGCTGGACGGTGTTGCTCCCGGTGATGTGGGAAAACGCTCTGTTGAGATCGTGGGCGAAAATAACAACATGAACTATAAAAAGGTCATGCGGTATATTCGCCTTAACTCCCTTGTCCCGGAGCTGCTGAACAAGGTGGACGAGAAGGGGCTGGGCTTCATGCCCGCCGTGGAGATCTCGTACATCAAACCGAAAAACCAGAGGTTGATCGCTGTATCTATCGACGGTGAGCAGTCCTCGCCCTCCCACGCCCAGGCGAAACGGCTTCGGGAGCTGGATCAGGAGGGCAAGCTCAACGGCGATGTGATCGACGGTATTCTGAGTGAAAAGAAAAAGGAGGATCGCGGCGTGATTATTTCGATGGCCGAACTGGAGAAGTATTTTGGCAAGGAGGTCACTCCTGTCAAGATGAAGGAGCAGATCATGTCCCTGCTGGACGAATGGAAAGAGAAACAGCCGCCCGAGCTGGCAAAGCCCGAGAAAAAGGCGGATTTGGAGAAGTAACCTCGAGACACTTTGTCCCGAGGTTTTTTCATGCCCTTTCACAGAGGGCTCTTTGGATTTATCCCCCGTCGCCGCCCAAACCAAAGCGCAGTCGGGAGTTGTCCGTCAAGGGGGCATTGGCCCCGCCGCTTGCGGCGGCTTGCCCTTGACGGGCGGCCCCGGCTGTGCTACTCCCAGCGGCGCGACGGGGGTATATCCTCCAGAGCCGCCCCCTTTCCCATGATTGGGAAAGGGCGGGGGGATTGGGCTGAACTTACATTATTAAAATATCGGAGGTATTCAATATGAAACGACCCCTTGCATATGTTACCGCCGCATGGTACGGCGGCGACAGCGAAAACGCAGAACGGGCGGCGCAGTATTGTCGCGCTGTGTATGAGGCGGGCTTTTCGCCCATCTGTCCCACCCTGTATCTGCCCCTGTTCCTCAATGACGCTGTTCCCGAGGAGCATAAAAGCGGCATCGACATGAGCCGTGACCTGCTCCGACGCTCTCATGTGCTGGTGGTGTGCGGCCATACCGTCACCGAGGCCATGAAAAACGACATCGCCGTTGCTCAGCGGCTGGGGATCACAGCGACCACCCTTGAGGGCATTTTGACCGTCAAGGGGCAGGGCCGCCGCTGATATGGCAACCCTGTTTGAAGCCTATGTTACCAACGCCGGGAAATACGCCGATTATGGTGTGCAGGCTGGGGAGTCCTTAAAGTTTCCCACCACCACCGAGGAGGTGCAGGCGCTCCTAAAGCGGATCGGCGTGGACGGTGTGCGGTATAAAGAGATTTTCATTGTTTCTTTTGACGGTGATGTGCTGGGCCTGTATGACTATCTGAATGAATATGAAAATCTGGACGAGCTCAACCATCTGGCCCATCTGCTCTCGGAGCTGGATCAAGGTGAGCTGGAAACGCTGGAGGCCGTTCTCAACAAGGGCGACCACACTTCCAGCGTGGCCGACATCATCAACCTCGTTCACAATCTGGATTGCTACGACCTCCACCCCGGCGTATCGGACGATGAAACGCTGGGGCGCATTTATGTGGAGGACATGGAGAGGCTGGAGGTGCCCGAAAATATAATCAACTATTTTGACTTCGAGGCATACGGGCGGGATATGCGGCTGAACGAGGGCGGGCACTTCGCCCCCGGCGGCTATCTGACCCGAGTAAGCAGTAACTTTGTAGAGCTGTACCACGGGATCGAGGACATTCCCGCAGAGCACCGGGTATTCGCATACCCCCAGCTTTCCATCCGGGAGCAGATGGCAGCCTACAAAGAAATTATTGACGGCTCTGCCCGAGACACGGGCAAGCACCATATCATTCCGGGACATGAGGAGCGTTAGCGCTTCGAGACACTTTGTCCCAAAGTAAGGAGGTGGTATAGCTGATTGATGAAGATATTTCCCGGCGCACGATTGCCGTTTCCATGCGGGCCGGTAAGCTGACCGCCCGGAGCCTTGCCTATGTGCTCCGGGCCGTTGGCCGTAAAATCGCCAAGGCACACCGGGAGGCGCAAACGCCCCACGGCAAACAGAGCGTAAAAAAGCTCATGGCACACGGCACGGCCACCAACAGTATCGAGGTGGACGCGCCCAAGGTATTTGACCGGGTGGCCCGGAAGTGGAATGTGGACTATGCCTTTTACAAAACCGGGCCGGACAAATATCTGCTTTTCTTCAAGTCTGGACAGGCCGACGCTATGACGGCCTGTTTTTCTGAATACTCCCGGAAGGTGCTGGATAAGTCCAAGTCCCGGCGCATCCCCATCCGGGAACAGCTCAAGCGGGCGGCGGATCAGCTTGCCAAGGAAAAGCCCCGCCAGAAGGAGCGCATAAAGGAGGCAGCCCATGCGGACAGATAAGATCAGAAAATATGTACTCCCCAATATTCCATATCTGTTCATCGGCTGGGCCTGCTTGAAACTGGGGACGGCCTACCGTCTGGCCGGTGGCTCAAACTGTGGGGAGAAGCTACTGGGGCTGATGCAGACCATCGGCGTGGCTTTTTCGGACTTCTCGCCGGGGCTTGATCCCTTTGACTGGCTCATTGGCATTGTGGGCGCTGTGGCTTTTCGGCTGCTGATCTACTTCAAAAGCAAAAACGCCAAGAAATATCGCCGGGATGAAGAATACGGCAGCTCCCGTTGGGGCGGCCCTAAAGACATCCAGCCTTTTGTCGATCCAAAGTTTGAAAACAATGTCATTCTCACCGGGACGGAGCTTCTCACCATGAACACCCGCCCGAAGATCCCGGCCAATGCCCGCAACCTCAACGCCTGTATCATCGGATCGTCCGGCTCGGGCAAAACCCGCTTTTGGCTCACGCCCCAGCTTCTTCAAGCCCATTCCTCGTATGTGGTGGTCGATCCAAAAGGCGGCGTCCTCGGGCAAGTGGGCTACTTCCTGCAAAAAAAGCAGGGATATAAAATCAAGGTTTTCAATAGTATCGACTTTTCCAAGTCCATGCACTATAACCCGCTGGCGTACATCAAAAACGAGGCCGACATCCTAAAGTTTGTCAATGCGCTGATCTCCAACACCAAGGGCGAGGGCAAGGAGGGCGATCCGTTTTGGACGAAGGCCGAAACGCTTTTGTACTGCGCCCTCATCGCCTATATCATCTTTGAGGGCCCCGCCGAGGATCGGAACATGAACACGCTGGTGGACATGATCTCCGGGATGGAGGTCAAGGAGGATGACGAGGACTTTATGAATGCCGTGGACTATATGTTTGCGGGGCTGGAAAAGCGCAAGCCCGATTTCTTTGCCGTGAAGCAGTACAAAAAGTACAAGTTAAGCAGCGGCAAAACGGCCAAGAGCATTTTGATCTCCTGCGGGGCCAGACTTGCCCCCTTTGACATCCCCCAACTTCGGGAGATCATGAGCTATGACGAGCTGGAGCTTGACCGCATGGGCGATAGGAAAACAGCCACCTTTTTCTGCATCAGCGATACGGACAGCACCTACAATTTTTTGGTGGCGCTGGCCTTTTCGCAAATGTTCAATCTGCTCTGTGAACGGGCCGACAATGTGCATGGAGGCCGCCTGCCCCATCATGTGCGTGTACTTTGGGATGAGGCGG
>ERZ857480.72349-NODE-112068-length-48605-cov-63.3297_pt1 | contig 48605 bp, 42 predicted proteins | sample MGYA00519767_ERZ857480 | MGnify/ENA primary metagenome ERZ857480 (study PRJEB31778, sample SAMEA3449210) | human gut metagenome | biome: human gut; feature: human-associated habitat; material: faeces | place: United Kingdom | collected 2010/2012 ...
CCCTGTGCATTTTTTGGAGTTCTTAGAACCTTTTTTGCAAAAAAGGTTCTAAGCCGCCGGAGGCACAGCCGTTTTGTGAACCGCCTATGGCGGTAATAGGTTCTAAGCCGCCGGAGGCAAAACCGCCATAGCCGATTCGTGCCGCGCTTGTTCAGCGCATTCGAGATTGACCCAAAAAGGCCAGTCTGATAGCTTCCCGCGGCCGAAGCCATTTCACTAACTCCAGCCGGAATTGATTAGTCTTTGGAAGATCCAGGTATGAAACTTTGGTTCTTGAAAATTGGCCGATTTATGGAAAACATTTTGTAATTAATGTTTTAAACGTTTCATGAGTTGTTAATAGAATATTCAAAATAAAAATTCCTGATACGCTTGAAGTAATATAATGATTTGTTATAATGAAATATAGTCCATGATGTCGTTTATGCGCTGTTAGCGAGTAATGCTGCTTATGAAGAAGGAGGCTCATCAAGCTATGATATGTAAAAAATGCGGCACGTTCAACGAAAATTATCTCGAATACTGCAAGAACTGTGCCTCTGAATTAATACCTGACGGCGACGAAGCAATGCCTCAAACGCCGTCCGCGTCCGAAGGGCAGGCAAAGCCCACATGGGGGTTTGTGCGCTCTCCTGGATGGCCCAATCCCGACCTCTCGGCTGATAATGTCAATGAGGAGGATATACCCAAGGGTTACTCACCCAGAAGGTTTGATCCCAAACCCATTAACGACGATTACGTGCCTGTAAACCGCCCGGCGCCTTCGCCTGAACCCGAAGAGGCGTACGATTATGACTACGAAGACGATATTGAGCCGTTTGACGATGATGATCCGGATAAAACAACGGTGATACCCGTAAGGAGGACTGCTTATAGGGGCGCTTCCACCAGAGCTGAAAGTAACAGGATTCCAAACAAGGAAAGCCGCCGCTCCGACCAGCGGGACCAGAATCAGATCAGATACGCCGATCCCCTGGATGAGGATTACTTCTATGACGGAGATGAGGACGACGATGACGACGACTACAGACCGCGCGGCAAGCGAAGGGGATTGGCCGTTGTTTTGGCCGTTATTGGAGTGGTTGTCGTAGCGCTTATAGTGATAGGCATTATAACCATAGGTTCAAACTACGGCTCTTTTGGCAATTTCACAGCGCATGTATTCGGAGGCAATCCGCTGATGAGGTCCTCCACGATAGCTACGGGAACGGATCCTAACGGCAAGCCCATTTATATCGTAACGATTTACGCGGAAAGCGGAAGCAAAGTCCGCTTTAAGTATGGATCGGACGAGCGCGAGGATGAGATAGACAGCAGCAACAGCATATCATATAACGTTGCCAAAGAGGTCTGGTATCCAACCCAGCCTGTTGACGAGTCACCGGTCATGATCGAGCCGGACTTCACGCTCATAACCGAGTCCGGCGAGGAATATAAGATCGATAAGTTCGTAACCACCGACGAGTCGATCATAAGCGTGGTAAAGCCCGACGCCACCGATAAGGAACTAAAGAAAGGAATCGAGATAACATCCGTTCCGATTGAAGTGCCTGCTATTTCGCTTACGCTGACCTCGCCTGACGCGGCTGCAATGACCTCGGCCTCAAAGAGCGTACTTATCGAAGGAACCGTAAGCGACACCGCGGCGGCGGTGTACATCAACGGGCAGCTTACAACGGTGGATGGAACCGGAAAGTTCTCATATACATACGAACTGCCCGGAGCCGGCACCCATGAGATAACGGTAGAGGCGCAGAAAGCTGGATGCAAAACCGGGAGGGCGACCGTTAGCGTTGATTACAGCGTCGCTAATTCCCAGCTTAAGCTTGACAGCGGTGTAAGTCTCCGTACAAACGGCGAATCTATAACGATAAAGGGAACCGTCGATCCGGGAGCGCAGATGGAGGTAAGCGGCGATGGGATTGAGCTTACATCCCCCGCAACCGTTGATGAAACCGGTGCGTTCACCTTTACAGCAAAGCTTTCAAGCGTTGGATACTACACCGCCGTTGTAACCATAACCAACAACGGAACCACCTCTACGGCCTCTTTGCACCTTGAGCGCGCTCCCGCAAGCGCCTCCGACTATAAGGCAAGCGCGTTCGCGGTGGATTACGACCGTCTTGTATCCTCGCCAAACCATGATCAAAGCTATGCCATAAGCGGCAAAGTTACCGAAGTCGTTCAATCCGAGGGCTACACGATTGCAAAGCTGACCCTTTCCGACGGCAAGGAGATTTATTTCGAATACCATAACACCTATGAGGGGGCGGCGTCCATTTCCGCGGGCGACAATGTTACCTATACGATAGCTGGATTCCCCAATGGGCTGTATGGAGATACGAATATTCCTTACATATACGTATGGTTTGTATGGAAAACTACAGCATAACAATATAATAACCTTTTTTGGCGGCGGGAACCTGCGGTCCCGCCGCCTCCAATATCACATAAGTTAACGGAGCTATTTTTAATGAAAATATGGGGCAGGATCTACAGGGATAATAAGGCGGTTTCAGACGCATTGTCCGACGCTGAGGCTCAAAAGGCATCCGATGTCCATGACTGGACGGCAATACTCGACGATATATGCAAAAAGCTGGACCTGTCAAGGCCGGTTATATTAAAAAAACACGAAAAAGAGCTTGAAAGGTTTTCAAGAACCGTGTTCAGACCGTCCGATTTTATGGAAAGCGTTGATTTTGACAAGTTTGAGCTGACTATATACCTTGAAAAGAAGAGGGAAAATCAGCATAATTAAATTTACTTTATTGGCCTTAGGTTCCCTACCTGCCGTGTAAGCAATATGGTTTTAATTAGACAAATCGCTATTTAGAGTTATCCATAGATATGAACAACCCCGCCCTCAGTTGACAAGGGCAAACACGGTTTTCGCACACCCAGTCCGTTGCGGACTTTGTTCCGGCCGCTTACCGTAGAATCCGCCGCGCCTCATCCCGCACTGGGTGTGCGAAAACTCAGACGACCTGGAGGAGGCGGGTTTGTGGCCGGTTCAAGGCCTAGGAGCGCAGGACTAGCAGCGCTATTTCAAGCGATAAGAACACAGAAATGGCCCAAAGCCGGCCCTCCAGGCGTGTTTACCCTTGTCAACTGGGGGAAGAAGCATTCAATAGCCACTTCGTAATGTCGTTAATACAATTTTCCAAATTCATTTCAATGACCTTGCCGGCTTATATTTCATCAAATTTAAACATATGATTACTTAGCTTCCTTATACATTGGCGCAAACATCCATAATGCATGTTTATGGCAATGGGTATGGGCTTAAATCCTATTCTGATGTTTGCCCTGTATTGGAGGCCCGGAATGGATAGAAAATGTCAGGGGACTAATCGTCAAGGTAAGACTGATACGAATATAGGACGCAAACGCCGCGTAACAGAGGCCCTTATGTCCGCGCATTACGGGCATTATGCCGGCCGCGGTCCATTTCGTCCGATTCGCCGCCAAACCTTATTCTCCCTTTTAGTTGGGAGTGACGCCGCCTGAAACAACGGTCAGCTTTTGGGCAATGTTTATTGCCATTGTTTTAGTAGTGGGAGGTAACCATGGAAGACATGAATGCTTTATCAGCAGGGAGCGGGCGCATACGCAGGATCGCGCTCGCCGGAAATCCCAACGTGGGAAAGAGCACCGTATTCAACGCACTGACGGGTATGAACCAGCACACCGGAAACTGGGCTGGAAAAACCGTGGCCATAGCGGAGGGGAATCTAAGCATTGAAGAAAACGAATACACAATCGTTGATCTGCCAGGAACATACTCGCTCATGGCGCACTCGCAGGAGGAGGAGGTCGCAAGGGATTTTATATGCCTTGAAAACCCTGACGCGGTGGTTGTGGTATGCGACGCGACGGTGCTCGAAAGGAACCTTAACCTCGTACTCCAGGTACTCGAAATCACCGGAGCAACGGTCGTATGCGTCAACATCATGGATGAAGCAAAGAAAAAACGCATACGGGTCGATCTTAAGACGCTCGAAACGCTGCTCAAAGTAAAGGTAGTCGGCTGTTCGGCGCGCTCTAATGATGGTCTTGACGATCTGAGCCGCGCGATAGAATATACGGCCAGCCATACGCCCCCTCCCCCTCTGCATATAGATTATCCAAAGCCCATAGAAGAGGCTATTGAACGGATCCTTCCGGTTTTGCAAACCGGAAGGCATAATATTAACCCTCGCTTCGCGGCGCTAAGGTTTATTGAGAATGACCGGCATCTAAGCGAAAACCTCAAGGATAGAATGGAGCTTGATGAAAACAGTCTGGAGGAGGCGCTGTGCGAAGCCAATGAAATTCTGGCCAATGCCGGCTACACCGGGGACAGCATTAAGGACGACATTGTCTCATGCATAGTAAAGTCCGCGCAGGAAATCGCCTCTCAGGCAGTGCAAATTGAAAATGCCGATTACGACATGCGGGACAGAAAACTCGACCGAATACTGACCGGACGGTTTACCGCCGTTCCGATCATGCTGTTGCTGCTTGGCATAACGCTGTTTATAACGATTACGGGCGCCAACTACCCTTCGGAGCTGCTCTCCAAAGGCCTGTTTTGGATTGAGGACCGTTTAGTGGATCTGTTTGAAGTTCTACATGCCCCTGCCTGGCTTACCGGTATACTGGTTCAGGGTGTGTACAGGGTGCTGGCATGGGTCGTGGCGGTCATGCTGCCCCCAATGGCGATCTTCTTCCCCCTATTCACGCTGTTGGAGGATTCAGGCTATCTGCCGCGCATAGCCTTCAACTTGGACAGGGGCTTTAAACGGGCGGGCGCATGCGGAAAGCAGGCGCTAACCATGTGGGTGGTTGATTTCAGTATGCTTCATATTTTGGATTACGCATACCGCAACAACTATACTATGGATAGTCGTTTTCAGTATGCCAAACCAATTATACAAAAGATAAGCCATTATTTATCAGGCAGCCGGAATTATACTCCTTGATAACCGGACTGGTTGCAAAACGAAAGCAAATCTTGACTTTCTGGCATTTAACTCGGCCTCTATCCAACTGCTCATAGTGTCCTTGCTCAACTTCTATTCTATCTATGAGCTTAAACAACATATCCACTTCAAGGGTTTCTATGTTTGTATATTGCTCAATCAGTCTTAAAAATTGGTCATAGGATTTCTTGGCGGCTAGTTCCTCGTTTTTGATTAAATCATGGGACATAGCTTTTAGCCTTTCATTGACTTGTTTAGCTTCGCCCTCATATTTATCCAAAAGCTTTTGAAATCGGTCATCGTTAATTTTGCCTTGATAGTTATCCTCATATAGTCTTTCTATCATGCCGTCCAGCTCTTGACCACGTTTTTTTAATTGATTTATCAATTCGTTATTAACGGTGGCCTTTGTACGGGATAATTCATGTTGTAGCTCACCAGCAAGTATATTCCGTTCCTCCTCTTTAATGTTCACTCGTTCTTGTAAGGCTTTCAACACAATATCATACAATACATTATAGTCTATGAAATGGTTCGTACACTCCGAACTTCCATATAACTTATAACCGCCGCAACACAGGTTAATTGGCGAAGACTTCTTTCGGCTTCCGACGGTAGACATATTTCTTCCGCAATCAGCACATTTAACCAGTCCGGAAAAGACATTGTGAAAACCTCCTTTTTTAGTACATGTCCTGTTTCGCCTTATTCTTTGTACCAAATTGAAGGTTTCCTGGTCTATAATTGGGTCATGCATGTTCGGTACGACAATCCAATCATCTTTAGGGTTCCTTATGATCATATCGCTTTTAAACGATATCTTAGTTGTCTTTCTTTGTGCTATCTCCCCTAGATATACACGATTATATAGGAGTTTTGATACTGTGGAAGCTGTCCATTGCTTGCGTTTACTGTGCCTGTCTGGATTAAGATGATTATTGTTCCGACAACGATACATAATTGGGGATAATATATCATTGTCGTTTAGGTATTTTGCTATTTCAACAAGCCTAACTCCATTAGCTGCCATTTTGAATATTTTAGAGACGATAGGAGCTGCTTCTTCATCTATTATTAAATGATTTTTGTTGCTTTCGTCTTTCTTATACCCATATGGTGCAAAATTACCTATATAACTGCCTTGTTCCATTTTAGAAATAAATGCAGAGCGAATTTTCCTTGATGTATCGCGCGCATACATTTCATTCAGGACATTTTTGAATGGAACTATGTCTGTATATTGACTTTCTGAGTCATAGCCGTCATTGATTGCGATATAACGAACACCTTTGGACGGAAAGTATATTTCCGTGTATTGACCAGTAGTTATATAGTCCCTGCCTAAACGGGACAGGTCCTTTGTCAACACGAGGTTTATATGTCCGCTTTCGATGTCCTTTATCATTCGTTTAAACTCCGGCCGTTCAAAGTTTGTCCCACTCCAGCCATCGTCTACATATTCGTCATAAATCCTAAAGTTATTATCTTTCGCGTACGATAGTAGTATATTCCTTTGCGTACTTATACTTGAACTTTCTCCAGCTCCGTCATCTTTGGAGAGTCTCAAGTACAGCCCTGCAATATATGTTGATTGATTGGTTATCATCTTTCCCCCTTCCAAGACCAATCAACCCATGATTTATATGACAATATTAGCATTGTTTTAATCATGGGCCAATTATCCATTCAAGTTAGAGGAAACTAGTTCTTTTATCAGTTCTATTATTGTCTTGTCGCTAACGGAAGTTATTTCAATAACATATTTATCATTGCTTATATTTTTAACTTGCTCATTATCCATATCAACAGCCCCCTTAAATATGTATATGAAAGAAAGGCTTGTACCTTGCATATTGGTTGTTTTTTATCAATTTCATTAATCCAGCCAAATTATATGCGCAGCATGGGGTAGCCTGTCAACCTTGGATTGTAAAATGAAGTGCGATAAGGCGAAGAAGGTTCTGAGCCGTCGGAGGCAAAATTGCCATAAGCGATTCGGAATGTACTTGTTCAGCTTAAAGGCCATGAGGCCTTTCGCTAAGTGCTGTTACAGCACTTAGCGAGATCAACCCGCCCCAAAGGCCATGAGGCCTTTCGCTAAGTGCTGTTACAGCACTAAGCGAGATCAACCCGCCTCAAAGGCCATGAGGCCTTTCGCTAAGTGCTATACAGCACTTAGCGAGATCAACCCGCAAAATACGGCCTTCGGCTGCAAGCAGCTATCAGGCCGTATTTTGCTCTCAAGGTATCAAAAATCACCGTGCATGCCGCTGATTTTTGATGGATAATAAAATTAGGGCGGTGTTCCAGAGCCTATACTATTCCCTGTGCATTTTTTGGAGTTCTTAGAACCTTTTTTGCAAAAAAGGTTCTAAGCCGCCGGAGGCAATTATCAAAGTCCGTAATTTTGGGCGGCGTGCACGGCCAAAATTGAACTTGCCTTGCGCAAGAATAAGCGGTGAGCGAACGCGTGCGGAGAAACTCACAAAACGGAGCAATCCGTTTTGTGAACCGCCCATGGCGGTAAAAGGTTCTAAGCCGCCGGAGGCTAATGTCCCGCGCATTTCATTTACCAACAAGCCATAAAGTATCGCATCATGGCGTTAGGGTCAGAATATCGGGTTTTCCCCCTGCGGATTCGGCTATTGCCGCGGCTAAGTATTTAACCGAGGCCAAAGCTTCCTCAAGCGTATTTGCGTTATGGCCAACTTCAACCAGAAGGCATTGGTTTGATATATGCTGGTTATACCTTCCGGTCTTTACGCGGATGTTGCGTACCAGCCTGTCGTTAAACCCAGCCAGCCTGTCTGTAATTCTCTTAGCAAGCGCGTAATTGGAGCTGAAATCGGGCATTTCCCCAAAGCCCTGGCCGGTAGCGCCTTCGCCCGTACCTACAACAAACATCAATCTGGCTACGCGTTCACCGTCTATTACCGCGTAGTCGGTGTTATTGGCGTCGCCCTTTGTATTATAGGCGTCACGGTGCAGGTCAATATAGAGCGATATGGAGGGATATTCCTCCCTGTATCTCATCATGGTCTGTTCAGATCGGGAATATGAAGTTGCCAGCTTGGGCGGCTCATGGTCAGTCGTGTCATGAATAACGGAATAGCCGTATTCCTCCCTGAGTATGCGCGCAAGCTCGTCGCCAACCGCTACTACGCTTCGTGTCTGGTCGTTGGTCCTCCATTTGGTGGTTTCTTTGTATTGGTACTTGCTCGTAGGCGTATATGCCTCGGTTGTATGAGTATGGTATATTAAAATTTTGGGTTCTGATCCGGACAGGTCCATATTATTAAATTCAGGAGCGTTTAACAGCTCAAAGCGAATATCCTGATCGACCCCATCATCTATATCGACGTTGGGAACCATGCTTTCCTTATTATTGCCGCTTCCATTGGCGTCAGGAATACCCTCGCCGCTTTCAAGATCGGGAACCATGGCATATAAAAATGGCATCTGCAGGCTGAGAAACCCTCCGGTTTGCGTATCGTGCTCCAGCGTAAGCGTCTGTACGATCAAGAGTCCGGCGCACAAAACGATTATGCCGGCTACAATCAGCCTTATTCGTATCAGCTTTTTCGGGGCGCTTCCGGCCCCTCTTTCCAGTCTTCTGGTATACATTCAGCCTCCGTGTACGCTGGGTATTTTTAGCCGCGCCCGCTTGAGCAGGCGTCGCGCCGCCCGTGCCATATCTATATATCTATACGTCTGAAGTCAATAAAAAATCCGTTTGAACAAAAAGTTCAAACGGATTAAAACGCAGCCGCCTATTCGACGTCATGTCTCTCGCGGTGTTTTATGCCGTCGCGCCTAAACAGCAACGATATGCCCCATAGGCCTGCAAGACCGACTATCGTATACAATACCCTAGAGACCACCGCGCTCATTCCTCCGAATATAGCGGCAATTACGTCGAACTGGAACAGTCCGACAAGTCCCCAGTTGAGTGCGCCTATGATTAAGATAATAAGCGAAAGTGTATCCATAATCCCTCTCCTTTTCAATGATAAACATAGCTTGCGCCGAATCCAAATCATAGATGCATATAGCCCTATGGTAATTTTTTCAAATAGATAAATTTGGTATCCTATGTACCCGCTGACAAAAAGCTTTTGCTTGACTGATCGCACGCGCAGGCAATACAATATCAAAAGGATGTATATAAGGAGGCGCCGTCATGGGCATATTCAGCGGGTTTTCACCTGAAACTTATGATTTTTTAACCGAAATAGCATGGAACAACAATTCCGTCTGGTTTCAAGAGAACCGTGCACGGTATGTCCGCTGTGTAAAGGAGCCCATGCATGCGCTTGCGGCCGCGCTTCTCCCCTCGGCTCTTGAAGTAGATCCGGCGTTCAATCCGCGTATAGCCAGCATTGTATCCAGAATAAGGCGTGATACACGCTATTCAAAGGATAAGTCGCCTTACCGCGACCACGCCTGGCTTTGCTTTAAGCATCACGATACGCGTGTAAGCGAGAATTTCGCGTTATATTTTGAAATAACGCCAACATCGTATGGATACGGAATGGGCATGTATTCACCAAACCCCGCAATTATGGAGGGGTTCAGGAAAAGGCTTCTTGCCAGGCCGGCCCTGTTTTTAAAGCTGAAGGACAGCGCCAAGCTGTCAATGTTTGGCTTTGAAGGCGAGAGCTATAAACGGGACAGGAATCCCGATGCTCCGGACAATATAAAGGAATACCTCAACCTCAGAAGCATTGGATGGCATTTTTCCAGCGATAAGCTGCTTAACACCATGAAGCCCGAGCTTTTTGACGAGGTAAACGCCGCGTTTTCGAATATGAAGGATATGTATAGGTTCATAACCGGAGCGGACGGTATGGGTGAAAGCAAATGAAGCGGCTGGTTCCCCTGCTGGCCGCCGCGTTGATCATCCTATCGGCGTTTGCCATAGCCGGATGTTCGATTAGGATGGAAACTTACACCGGCTTCCATATGAACACGTATGTCGAGCTTTCGGCCTGCGGCAAAGGGGCGTACGATATGCTCCTGCGCTGCAAAGACAGGCTTGCCGCTTTGGAGAGCAGCCTGTCGCCATACATGGACGGGCCGATACATAGGCTTAATACCGCCCATGGAGAATGGACTCAGCTGGACGAGGACTCGTTTTATTTGCTTGAGTTGGGCGTAATGCTTGCTGACGCTACGGACGGCGCGTTTGACCCGACCATCTTTATTGCCGTCGAGGCATGGGACGGCATGAGCGGCGAGAAGCTTCCCAGCGACGGAGAGCTGCGGCGGCTTGCCCCTTTTGTTGACTATACGGGCATTGAGCTTGATGCTAAAAACAGCAGCGCAAGGCTGAGGGACGGGCAGATGGTGGATCTGGGCGGCATTGCAAAGGGGTACTCCGCCAACGAGCTCAAGAAAATATACGATGAGGCTGGATGTGCCGGCGTAATAAACCTTGGGGGCAACGTATACGCGGTTGGAAGCCGGCCTGATAACGGGCCTTGGCGGATCGGGGTGCAAAATCCCCGGGGCAACGGCTATATTGAGGTTCTTGAGCTGACGGATAAAAGCGCGGTAACGTCGGGCGATTACCAGCGCTGCTTTATTCGCGAAGGCGTGAGATACCATCATATCCTTGATCCCGATACTTTAAAGCCCGCGGACAGCGGCATAATCAGCGCAACGGTAATCTCAGGGGACTCCGCTCTGGCCGACGCGGCGGCTACGGCCGCCGTTGTCATGGGCGCTGACAAGGCGAAAGAACTTGCTCAGCGGCTGGGGGTATCGGCGCTTATAGTAACGAAGGATGGTGAATCGATATGGCTTGGCGGTTAAATAAGCTGAGGCCGCTCGATTTCGTGTTAATAGGGGCTGCGTGCGCCGCGTCGCTGGCGCCCCTGCTGCTGATCTCTGGAAGCGGCGGCGATACGGTCGCCGTGACCTGCCAGGGCGTCGAGATATACAGGGGGAGCGTCAACAGCGATGCCGTCATTACTACGCCTGACGGACATAACACCATTGAAATAAACCATGGGCGGGCGTTTATGAGGCTTTCGGACTGTCCGGACCAAACCTGCGTGCATATGGGGGACGCCCAGCCTGGCAGGCCGGTGGTCTGCGTGCCTAACGAGGTTTTAATAGTAATAGAGGACGTTTTGGACGTGGATGGTGTCACCGGATGAGGGGCGGGGCAAGGCGTATTGCCGTTTTGGCCGTTCTAACCTCGATGGCGCTGGTGGCCGGCTATGCCGAATCGCTGATGCCGCCGGTTTTTGCGGGCGTTCCCGTAAAGCTGGGCCTTTCAAATATATTTGCGCTTGTTGCGTTGCTTGTATATTCGCCTGTTGACGCCTTTACCGTTACGATAATCAGGTGCACAATCGGCTCGCTGATGCTGGGCGGCTCTCCTACGGGATTTATATACAGCTTAACGGGAGGCCTTGCGTCCTGCGCTGCCATGAGCCTGTTGAACCCGTTATTTAAAAAGGGCATGATATCCCCCGTAGGCCTAAGCGTGGCCGGTTCCTTTTGCTTCAATGCGGGGCAGCTTATCATAGGCGTGGCAGCCGTTGGCCCGCCGGTGGCCGCATATTTCCCGCTTATGGGCCTTTTGAGCGTACCAACTGGAATATGCGTGGGAATTATCGCTTGGCTTGTGTATAGCAGGCTTAAAAATGTTGCGTGAGAAACATTTATATTTAGACGAGCTGTGACGGGAGGATAGATGAGACTATTTGAGCTTGTAAAGCCCTATAGAACGCTGTCGATCATCGGCATGTGTAAAAACGCCGGAAAGACGACGGTATTGAACCGCTTGATCAGGGATTGGCCGAAGGAGGGCGGGGTCCTCGCGCTGACCTCTATAGGACGCGACGGCGAGCGCACGGATCTTGTGACCAACACTCATAAGCCTGAGATATATGTAAAAGAAGGCGCTCTGGTAGCCACGGCCGAGGGCCTTCTCAGGCACTGCGACGTCACCATGGAGATAATCGACACCACAGGAATACCTACGCCGCTGGGACGGGTGGTGCTGGTGCGTGCGCTGAGCGACGGCGCCGTGCAGCTTGGCGGGCCTTCTATGAACGACCAGCTTTCGATGCTGAACACGATGTTTTTCCATCACGGCGCCGGCATGGTGGTTATAGACGGGGCGATAAGCAGAAAGTCGCTCTGCGCACCCGCCGTCAGCGAGGCAACCATCCTGTGTACGGGCGCGTCTTATTCCCCAAGCATGGCCGCGGCGGTTGAGGATACCGGATACGCCGCGGGCCTGCTTACGCTGGAAAAAAGCCTGATGTGGAACAGCGTTCCAGAAAGCAGGGTAACCCTTACGGATGGACGGGAGTCGCTGCCGGCCGCCGGGGAAGGCGGGTTAATCGAGGCTGTCAGGAGGTTTGACGGAATTAAGGGGATATTTTTTAAGGGCGCGTTGACGGATTCGGTTATAAGGCCGCTTTTGACCGCTCAACGGAGGCTTGATGGAATCGAACTTACGGTTGAAGACGCAAGCAAGCTTCTTATAAAACGCGACGCATATCAAAAGCTGATATTAAAGGGGGCTGATATCCGCGTATTTACAAAGACCAGGCTTTTAATGGTGGCGGTTAATCCGGTAAGCGCTTATGGGACGGATTTTGACCGCGTCAGCTTTAAACGGGCTGTTGAAATGGCTGTGAACGTTCCTGTAATCAACGTGATGGAGGATGCAATATAATTATGATAGATATATCCCATGCTCAAAGGCGGAATATTGGATTTGAGTATATAATTGACCAGCTTACGCCAAGCTCGCCATACGGGGCGGCGCTTGTAAAGCGGATTAAGATATATGCTCCCAGTGAGAGAGCGAGGCTTGAAGCGGATCTTGACAACGTTGAGCGGGCCGTCGAAGCGGTCAGGGAGTTTCCAAAGCGCTTTTCTATGCTAAGGCGGCATATGGCTGCGCTGAAGGACATACGCCGCTCCGTAGAGATGCTCGACCGGCTTGAACTCAGCGACGTCGAGCTGTTTGAGCTGAAGCGGTATCTCCTTCAGCTGGAACTTATAGCGCCCGAGTTTAAGGAAATGAACCGGCACGCGCGCTTTCACGATATCATAATAGAGCCGCTGACATGCGCGCTTGATATTTTGGATCCGGACGGCGGCAGGATCGCCGCGTTCCATATATCGGGCGGGCTTTCGGAAAAGCTCGCGTCAATACGGGCGGAAAAGAGAAGAATTGAAGACGCGATACGCGCAGAGACAAAAGTGGAAGCAAGGGAAGCGCTGAGACTGAAACGGACGGAAATAGTGGCGTGGGAAGACGGGGAAGAGGACCGTTTAAGGCGTGAGCTGTGTGAAAAGCTTGCCGTATACAAGCGGCCAATCCTTGAGAACATGGACAATATGGCAAGATTCGACTTTACGCTTGCCAGAGCCGCGCTGGCGCTGCGCTTAAACGCTAAACGCCCCGTTATAACCGAGGGGAAAATGCGCCTTGATGGAATGATCAACCCCCAGACAGCGGAGTCGCTTAAGGCCCGCGGCGGCTCGTTTGCCCCGATAAGCATTGCGCTTGAGCGCGGCGCCGCCGTAGTCACGGGCGCCAACATGGGGGGCAAGAGCGTGGCGTTAAAGACGATAGCGTTGAACGTGTTCTGCGCTCACTGCGCCCTGTTTGTGTTTGCTGAAAACGCGGAGCTTCCGCTGTTTGACGCTATGCATCTGATCTCTGAGGATCTTGAGGATGATTCCCGCGGCCTTTCGAGCTTCGGCGCTGAGATCGTACGGTTTAACGAAGCGCTTGAGGACATAAAGGGCAAGGGGCTTTCGCTCCTGCTCCTTGACGAGTTCGCCAGGGGAACCAACCCTGAAGAGGGCGCGATGATAGTAAAAGGAATCGTCGGCTATTTGGGTAAAATGAATGCCATAAGCGTGTTGACGACGCATTATGACAACGTTGCAAACTATGCGGCCGCGCATTACCGGGTCGTAGGTTTGAAGGGCGTTGATATGGATAGGTTAAAAGCTGAGATAGGGCCGTCTGGCAAGGGCGGCGTGGAGATAATAGAGCGTCATATGAATTACGGCCTGTTTTTGGTGGAGGATTCCTCCGGAGCGCCCCGCGACGCGCTGAACATATGCCGGCTGCTCGGGATGGACGGGGCTGTAATGGAGGCGATAACCGGCAAGACGCGAAACCCCTGAAAATTTAAAACTTAATCCGCGCATATTGACATGGAAACGCTGAATACGTATAATAGACATATAATTAAATATTGGGAATAGAGGCGCGATACAGCAAGGTAGTATGCGGATGGAAAGCATGGGAGCGTGTAATGCCGTATATGAATGTGCTATCGCCGAAAGCGTGGGGAGGCTCTTTGCCCCTTGCTTGGGCGCAATGCCCAGCGCATTGCGACTGTCGTCCGGCTTGGATGGAGGGCTATTGATTCATCGCTTTTTTGATGTGTCAATAGCTGTTTTTATCTTTAAGGATGGTGCGCTATCGGTGCTGTGTTGCATGTGCCGTTGCGCGCCTTTTATAATCAGCGGGATTTATATTTTAATGTTTAAGCTACATGAATTACATAACAAAATACAAATTGGAGGTTATATAAATGAAATCTGTCATTAGAATGCGCATGAGCGCGCATGACGCACATTACGGCGGCAATCTGGTCGATGGGGCCAGGATGCTCCAACTGTTTGGCGACGTGGCCACGGAACTGCTTATAATCAACGACGGCGACGAGGGCCTGTTTAAAGCGTACGACATGGTAGAATTCCTTGCGCCCGTATATGCTGGGGACTATATAGAAGCCACCGGTGAAATCGTACATATCGGCAATAGCTCCCGCAGGATGGTGTTTGAAGCCAGAAAGGTAATAGCCCCAAGGCCAGACATAAACGAATCGGCCTGCGACGTGCTGGATGAACCGATAGTAGTGTGCCGCGCAAGCGGAACCTGCGTTGTACCCAAGGATAAGCAGAGAAAGTGAGGAAGTGACAGCATGGAAAAGCTTATAATCACCGCCGCCATATGCGGAGCCGAGGTAACCAAGGAACATAACGAAGCCGTTCCCTACACGGCCGAGGAGATTGCCAACGAGGCGTATGCGGCCTATAGGGCCGGAGCGTCGATAATTCATCTGCACGTGCGCTATGACGACGGAACGCCCACCCAGGACGCGGCCCGATTCAAGGAGTGCATGGACGCGATACGCGCTAAATGCCCGGACGTGATAATTCAGCCCTCAACAGGCGGAGCCGTGGGTATGAGCAATGACGAGCGGCTTCAGCCGATAACGCTTAATCCGGAGATGGCGACACTAGACTGCGGCACCTGCAACTTTGGCGGGGATGAAATATTTGTAAACACGGAAAACACAATAAAGGAATTTGGAGAAAAGATGATCGCCCGCGGAATCAAGCCGGAGATCGAGGTGTTTGACAAGGGCATGATCGACATGGCGAACCGGCTCTGCAAAAAGGGGTATATCAAGGCGCCCATGTACTTTAACTTTGTCATGGGAGTAAACGGCGGGATCAGCGGCGAGCCGCGCGATCTGATCTTTATGCGCGAAAGCATACCCCATGACGCCACGTTCACCGTAAGCGGCGTAGGCAGGGTGGAATTTCCGATGGCTACAATGTCGATACTGCTAGGCGGCCATGTCCGCGTAGGCTTTGAGGACAACGTATACCTATCAAAGGGCGTGCTTGCCAAGAGCAACGGCGAACTGGTAGAAAAGGTGGTGCGGCTGGCCAGGGAGCTGGGACGCGATATAGCCACGCCGGCGGAAGCGAGGGCGATTCTCGGCTTAAACCAAGGAAATTAACGCAATGCATAAATCCGCGGCATAGATACAATCAAAGACGGACGAAAGCGTGCGGTATTAAAGAGCGCTTAGCCCGACTCAATAAATAAAAAGACAAAAACAGGAGGAACAAAACATGGCAATGAAGGGCAATAAATACGGAATACACAGGGTTATCTCGCCTGAGGGAGTTCTCACCCAGGCCGCCTACAAGATCGACAACGACATGGATAAGCTTTACTCAAACGAGATTATCTGCGACGTTATATCCCTTAACATCGACTCGGCTTCCTTTACCCAGATTGAGGAAGCGTGCAATAAGGATCCAGAAAAGATCAAGGAAATGATCATGTCCATAGTGGGCGAGCGCGGCAAGATGCAAAATCCCGTAACCGGATCGGGCGGCATGTTCATAGGCAGGGTGGCCTACATCGGCGAAGACCTCAAAGACCGCGACCTCAAGGTAGGCGATAAAATCGCTTCGCTCGTATCCCTGTCGATGACCCCGCTTAAGATTGAGGAAATTAAAGAAATCCATATGGATATCGACCGCGTGGACGTGGTGGCTAAGGCCGTGCTGTTTGAAAGCGCGATCTACGCAAAGCTTCCCGACGACATGAGCGAGGCGCTGGCGCTTGCGGCCCTTGACGTAGCCGGCGCTCCGGCCCAGGCGGCAAAGCTTGTAAAGCCGGGCGACAGCGTTTTAGTATTGGGCGCCGCGGGCAAGAGCGGCATCCTCTGCTGCTATGAGGCCATGAAGCGTGTTGGCCCAACCGGACGCGTCGTCGCCCTGGTGCGCCGCGAAAGCCAGATCAGCATGCTTATGGATCTTGGCGTATGCCATGAGGTTATAATCGCTTCAGCCACCGCGCCCGTAGACGTTCTTGACAAAGCGCTTGCGGCGAACGGCGGCAGAGAATATGATCTGTCGATATCATGCGTAAACATAGAGAACACGGAGATGAGCTGCATACTTCCCGTAAGGGACGGCGGAACCGTATACTTCTTCTCTATGGCCACAAGCTTTACAAAGGCCGCCTTGGGCGCCGAGGGCGTTGGCAAGGACGTAAATATGATAATTGGCAACGGATATACAAAGGACCATGCGGAAATCACCCTGCACGAGCTTCGCGAGAGCAAGGCGATAAGGGAACTGTTCAACACCAAATACGTATGATTAACGCTGAAAAGACCATATAAACTCCATCGGCGGCTGGCTGGCCAGCAACGCGCACGGGCTTGTTCAGCGCCGCGTACGGTGCTGATTATCGGTTCTAAAGCAAGCAAACCGGCCGCCGGTTACAGTTTATAGCTCAAGAAAGCTTAGGCATTACGATTAATTAGAGCGCCTAACCATCCTCTAACATGAAAGGAATGTTAATTATGAATAAAAGCAGGAGATTCGGCCTATTTCAGGACGTGCCCGACGAGCGGTGGAACGACTGGAAGTGGCAGGTGCAAAACCGAATTGAAACGCTTGACGATCTTAAAAAGTACATAGCGCTTACTCCCGAAGAAGAGGACGGCGTAAAGAAGTGCCTGGATGCGCTGCGAATGGCGATAACCCCATATTACCTTTCGCTAATCGACCCGTTAAACCCCAGCGACCCTGTGCGCCGCCAGGCGGTGCCTACGGCTCCAGAGCTGTATAAGTCAGAGGCGGATCTGCTCGACCCGCTGCACGAGGACACGGATTCGCCGGTTAAGGGCCTTACGCACCGTTATCCGGACCGCGTTTTGCTGCTTATCACCGACCAGTGCTCAATGTACTGCCGCCACTGCACGCGCCGCCGTTTCGCGGGGCAGCACGACTGCGCGGTTCCGATGAACCAGATTGAGAAATGTATCGACTACGTGCGCAGTCATCCGGAGGTGCGCGACGTTTTGTTATCTGGCGGCGACGCGCTCATGATCAGCGATGAAATGCTTGAAACGATAATAGCAAAGCTTCGCGCCATACCGCATGTTGAGATAGTAAGAATCGGATCGCGCACGCCCGTTGTCATGCCCCAGAGGATTACGCAGGAGCTGTGCGATATGCTTAAGAAGTATCATCCGATTTGGCTTAATACCCACTTCAACCATCCGGACGAGATAACCGAGGAGTCCGCGGCCGCGTGCGCGAGGCTTGCCGACGCGGGAATCCCCCTTGGCAACCAGAGCGTGCTGCTAGCGGGGATAAACGACTGCGTCCATGTGATGAAAAAGCTGGTGCATGAATTGGTGAAGATCAGGGTAAGGCCGTACTATATATATCAATGCGACCTGTCGATGGGGCTTGAGCATTTCAGAACGCCGGTCTCAAAGGGCATTGAAATAATTGAAGCGCTCAGGGGTCACACGTCGGGCTATGCCGTGCCAACGTTTGTAGTCGACGCGCCCGGCGGCGGCGGCAAAACGCCAGTAATGCCGAATTATGTAATAAGCCAGAGTCCCGGCAAGGTGATACTTAGAAACTTTGAGGGCGTTATTACGACCTATACCGAGCCCGAGCATTATGTGGAGACATGTTCATGCGAGGTATGCAGCGGCAAGAGAAAAGAACGGCTTGTAGGAGTTGCGGGGCTTGAGCAGGGATGGCAGCTGTCAATGGAGCCCAAGGACCTGGAGCGCACAAAGCGTGCGCGGCACGAGTAGCGGCAGCCGGCCATACCTCCGGTGTGGGCAGCGTGTCAAAAAAGCGGCGGCGCCACTTTTTGAGGTTACGGATTTTGCCGCTCAGCCCTTCGGGCAATCGGGCGGCAAAACCCGCAAAGAACGAAAACCACACGGTTTTCATCCGGCTCTTACGCGCGGTTGTCAGCGCCGGATTTAAAGTCAAGGGCTGCGTCCCTATACAATCCCAGGGTTTTTGACAGTCTGGCCTACCTTTGGTATGGGTATGCATGGCGGTACGATCAAAAAGGGAATGAACGGCATGGCTAAAGCCGAACAACTAATGAACTGAGGTGAGCAAATGCAGAGCAAACTCAATCTTAATCAGGAAATGGTGGCGCGCGCCAGGGAGTCGGCCAGGCGGGTTGCCGTGGATACGCAGGATTTTATAGATCTGCACACCACTGTCACAGTGGAGCGCGCCATATGCCGTCTGCTTGGTATAGACGGCGTAAACGAGGTAGAGGTGCCGCTGCCCAATGTGGTAGTGGACCACCTCATGGATAAGGGCGCGCTGTCTAGAGGCGTGGCATATTATATTGGAAACGCTGTGGCGGCCACGGGAATGACGCCGCAGGAAATAGCGCAAGGCATAAATTCGGCGGAGATTGACCTTACGGTTATAGAGCCGCGCACTGAACGGGAGATAAGATCCGCTGTCATGCCCATAGCCGGGGCCGCTGTGGAGCGCATAAGGGCAAACGTGGATAAGCGCAACGGATTCCTCAAAGAATTCGGCGATAAGGATGGCGCATATCTGTATGTTATAGTAGCCACGGGAAACATATACGAGGATATTACGCAGGCCAGGGCGGCCGCCAAGCAGGGCGCCGACGTAATTGCGGTAATCCGCACGACAGGGCAGAGCCTTCTTGACTATGTGCCGTACGGGGCCACTACGGAGGGCTTTGGCGGCACGTACGCTACCCAGGAAAACTTCCGGCTGATGCGCGAGGCTCTTGACGAGGTTGGCGTTGAGGAAAAGCGCTATATCAGGCTGTGCAACTACTGTTCGGGCCTGTGCATGCCCGAGATCGCGGCTATGGGCGCGCTGGAGCGGCTTGACGTAATGCTAAACGACGCGCTTTACGGGATACTCTTCCGAGACATCAACATGCAGCGCACGATAATCGACCAGTATTTTTCGCGCGTTATCAACGCCTTTGCGGGTGTTATAATCAATACCGGCGAGGATAACTACCTTACCACCGCGGACGCTGTAGAGGAAGCGCACACGGTACTTGCGTCCCAGTTTTTAAACGAGCAGTTCGCCCTGTGCGCCGGACTGCCGGAGGAACAGCAGGGGCTTGGCCACGCGTTTGAGATATCCCCTGATGTTGAAAACGGGTTCTTATACGAGCTGGCCCAGGCGCAGATGGCAAGGGAGATATTCCCAAAGGCGCCCCTTAAATATATGCCGCCGACAAAGTTTATGACGGGCAACATATTCAGAGGGCATGTGCAGGACGCTTTGTTCAACATGGTTACTACCATAACAAATCAAAAGATACATCTCCTTGGCATGCTTACCGAGGCCATCCACACCCCGTTTATGAGCGACCGGGCGCTTGCCATAGAGAATGCGCAGTATATCGCCAAAACGATGAAGGACCTTGGAAGCGAGCTTACCTTCCGCGAGGGCGGCATAATGGAGCGCCGTTCAAACGAGGTCCTGTCAAAGGCGACAGCACTTTTGGGTGAAATTGAGGAGATGGGGCTGTTTGCCACGCTGGAAAAGGGTATATTCGCGGATATAAAGCGCATGCGCGACGCCGGCAAGGGGCTCGGCGGAGTTGTACAGAAGGGCGAAGGTTACTTCAACCCCTTCATAGAACTGATGAAGGGGGTATGAAGGTATGAGTTCGGGTTTATATGATACTTCCAAAAAGGATTTTGACAAGACCCTGGACCTCCATAAGCTTATGGCCTATGGCGACACCATGAACGACGGTAAAGTCCAGCTGTCGTTTACGCTTCCGGTTAAAAACGACGACAGGGGAGCCGAGGCGGCAAGGCAGCTTGCCAGGGCTATGGGCATAACTGAGCCAAACGTGGCGCTGGGCCAGACGCTGGATAAGGAGTTTACCTTTTATGTTGTCTACGGCTCATGTACACACAGCGTCGATTATGAAAACATCCATGTCCAGAGCGTTGAAACGGAAGCCATGGATATGGAGGAGGTCAACGAATATATACGCGAGAACATCGGGCGCAAGATCGTAATGGTTGGAGCCTCTACGGGCACGGACGCCCACACGGTAGGCATAGACGCGATTATGAACCGAAAGGGTTTTGCCGGCCATTATGGACTGGAACGCTATGATATGATAGACGCGTACAATCTGGGCGCGCAAGTGCCCAACGAGGAGTTTTTGAAAAAAGCCATAGAGCTCAACGCTGACGTGATGCTTGTATCCCAGACGGTTACCCAGAAGGACGTTCACATTCAGAACCTGACCGAGCTTGTGGAGCTTATGGAGGCCGAGGGGGTGCGCTCGAGATTTATCCTCATATGCGGCGGAGCGCGAATCACACATGAGCTGGCCAAGGAGCTTGGATACGACGCGGGCTTCGGGCCTCAGAAATACGCGGGCGATGTCGCAACATTCGCGGTTACCGAGATGGTTAAGCGGGGAATGAAATGATGCTTTAAATTGATGCGCCGGGTGCGAATTCACTAGGCGCATCATCCGTTTAGTTCGTTGTAACAGCGCGCAATGATTATTCCTGTTTTGAAGCTTTTAAAGATGAATGCCGGCCTCATACGGAATTGTACTGCGGCGGACAGCCTATATATTGGGTCATTCCCGCATAAAGTTAAAATGTTTAATGGTACCCTTGTCAACTGAGGGTAGCGGCAGCTGTTAAACTTATCTTGAAAGGAGGAGCCATGAAGAACATAATAGTCGAGAAAAAAGGCAATATAGCCATCGCAACCATCAACCGTCCGGAAGCGCTTAACGCGCTAAATACCGAGGTGCTTAAAGAGCTTGAGGAAATGGCGGCCTTAATTGGCGGCGACAGGGAAATCAGGGCGTTGGTGATAACGGGAGCGGGCAAGGCGTTTGTAGCGGGGGCGGATATCGCGCAGATGAGCGGCCTTGAAAGCGGCGAAGCCGAGCAATTCGGCCTTATGGGTCAAAAGGCGCTGACGGCCGTTGAATCCCTGGAAATTCCGGTAATAGCCGCAATAAACGGCTATGCCCTTGGCGGCGGCTGCGAGCTTGCGCTGTGCTGCGATATCCGCATTGCGGGAGAGCGCGCAAAGATCGGGCAGCCCGAGACGGGCCTGGGCATAACGCCGGGGTTTGGCGGAACCCAGAGGCTTCCACGCGCCGTTGGGCTGGGAAACGCTATGCAGATGATACTGACTGGAAAACCGATTGACGCCGCTGAAGCAAAACGCATTGGCCTGGTAAACGAGGTATACCCTCAGGAGACGCTAATGGACGAGGCTGTAAAGTTAGCCGAATGCATAGCCGCAAACGCGCCGGTAGCCGTTCGCTATTCAAAGCAGGCTATTCGCAGGTTTGCGGGGCAAAACCTTGAGGCCGATCTTGCCTGCGAGGCTAAATTATTCGGGCTTTGCTTTAGCACAAACGATCAGAAGATGGCGATGCAGGCGTTTGTAGAGAAGAGAAAGCACGACGGATTTAAGGGGGAATAAGGGCATGAAGAACATATTTGTACTTGGAGCGGGAACCATGGGCCTTGATATAGCCCAGGCGTTTGCAAACAGCGGTTATTATGTAACTGTGCGCGATATAAACGACGATATTATAAGCGCGGCTTCAAAGAGACTGCATAAGGGGCTTTTAAAGCGGGTAGAGCGAGGAAAGCTTGAGCAGGGAAAGATGGACGAGCTTCTCCTCATGATCAATTTTACTACGGATATGAAACAGGCCGCCGAGGCCGATCTTGTAATTGAGGCAATCGTTGAAAACGTTGAGGTTAAAAGGTCGGTATTTGCCGAACTGGACTGTATCTGCAAAGAGGGCGCGATATTGGGCACCAATACCTCATCCATATCGATTACGGAGATCGCGTCGGCGACTAAGCGCCCTGAAAAGGTTATTGGGATGCATTTTTTCAATCCGGCAACCGTTATGAAGCTTGTTGAGGTTATACGCGGGGTGCATACGTCGGACGAGACATATGCCGCGGTATGCGAGGCCGCCGCTTCAATAGGCAAACAGCCCGTAGAAGTAAAGGAATATCCGGGATTTGTAGTGAACCGAATACTGATACCCATGATAAACGAGGCTGCAGGCCTTGTGGCGGAAAATATAGCTTCTGTAGAGGATATAGACGCGGCTATGAAACTGGGCTGCAATCACCCGATGGGGCCGCTTGCGCTTGGGGATCTTATCGGGCTTGACGTAGTGCTTGCCATAATGGACACGCTCAAGCGGGAAACGGGCGACCCGAAGTACCGTGCGCATACGCTGCTGCGCAAGATGGTGCGCGGAGGCCTGCTTGGTAAAAAAACGGGGCGCGGATTCTACACATATAGGTAAGTCGCAGTTAGAGTGATAATAAAAAACTAAATACGTATTTAATAAGCCCCAGCGGATCCGCCGGGGCTTAAGCGTGTTAAAAAAGTCCATAGGCCTTAGTGCTATTCAGCACTTAGCGAGTTTAACCCGCGAGAACCAGTCTTCGGCTGCAAGCAGCTATCAGGCTGTATTCATGGGGCTTTTGCCCCATCCCCCGCCAAAGGGGACTTTTTGTAAAAAGTCCCCTTTGGAATCCCGAAAAACAACGTTTGACTTTTATTGTTTGGTTTTTCACCGTTTGCTCCCAAGGTATCAAAAGACCGGCGTACACGCCGCCTGCCCGCCTTCGGCGTCGCGATGCGCTTGTTCAGCGAATCGCGAGCTTAGCCCGCGATAACCAGTCTTCGGCTGCAAGCAGCTATCAGACTGGTTCTCGCTTTCAAGGTATCAAAAGGCCGGCGTACACGCCGCCGGCTTTTGATGGATTATACTTTTTGAGGCTATACCCAAGTTATATCCGTTTATCCGTTGATTTCGATGGATTATAAAATTGGGGTGATATTCCAAAGCCTATATTATCCCACTTGCGTTTTTTGGAGTTCTTAGAACCTTTTTTGCAAAAAAGGTTCTAAGCCGCCGGAGGCAATTATTAAAATCCGTAATTTTGAGCGGCGTGTACGGCCGAAATTACACCACGATCAAGAGTTGCTCAAGTATTGATACGTAGATACGATAAATCCAAAATCGTTGCCTGACGGAAGCAGCGTAAGCACAGCTTTACCGATAATGGTATCGTCTTCAATTAAAACCGCGTTAAGGTTGACCTTAATGGTTCCGTCGTAGTCGGTGGTCGATGCCAGCTCCTCGTCTGGGATAAATTCCTGCGAATCAAACTCGAATCTATATAACGGCGCCTTTAATACCGCAATATGATAGTATTCGTCATCGGCGTAAATGGCCTGGGGGGGATCAGCGTCCTCATCCTTTTCCGTACGGAATGGGAAGACCAGGCCAAATGTGTTCATCATAAGCTTATCAGCCTCTTCAATGCTGACAAGCCCATATGCCCCATCCTCCGCAGGCTCTATAAAGGGTCCGTAATAGTACGATAGGAATCCCTCGAAGTTGGAGGCGTTCATGCCGCGGGAGCTGTCAAAATCGGCGGTTCCGGTAAAGCCCCAAACCACTCTAAGCAGCGTTTCAATTTGATCGTCATTGAGAAGGACTTCAGTATATTCCCCACTTGGCCGTGGCGATTTCACGGTTGCCGAAGGGGAGGGATTGTCTGGGCCCGGACTGCAGGCCACAGCCAAGAATGACATAATTAATATCAACGCAAGGGCGGTGAATCTTTTCATAGGTTGACCTCCGTACCGGTGGTTTTATCTGTTGGGCTTTTATTGGTACGCTTTTTGATCTGCGCCAATGCTAAGCCTGCAACAATTATAGCACATCCGACTATCATCCTCAATTCCAACTTTTCTCCCAAGAACATCACTCCGAATATGCATCCAAACGGGGCCTCAAGACACAAGAATAACGACGCGTATGAGGGCGACGCATATTTTATGCCGATATTTTGAAGCAAAAGCGCGATCAGAGTCGCCGCAATCCCTACATACGCGAGGCTAAGCCATGTATCCGGCGTAATTGAGACGGCGGGCGCTTCAAAAAGCAGGGAGGCGGTCCACGCGAACAGCGCGGCAAACATGAATTGAAGGCACGTTAACATCATTATATTATCGCCATCATCGGTAAAAACGCCTACCAGGCATATATGCAGCGCAAATAAAACTCCGGATAGCAGCGTAAGCCCGTATCCTAGCATCTTTCCTGACAACGCGCCGGCGCCGCCTAACGAAAGCACGCCTATTCCGGCAAGGCATAAAAGGGCGGCTATCAATTCATTTGCCGACGGCCTTTTGCGCCTTAATCCCCACATGAGCAGCGGCACCAAAACCACATAGATTGCCGTGATGAAAGCGTTTTCTCCCACTGTAGTCAATGCAAGTCCGTATGTCTGGATAGCGAATGCCGCATATAACGCCGCGCCGACCAAAGCGCCGTGGATCAAGAGCCGGCCGCACAGCGACCTGCGGTATCTTACCAGCATAAATGAAAGCCCGAGCGCGCCTATCGAAAACCTGACGGCCAGTATTGTGTTTGTAGGCAGGACATCCAGCGTATTTTTCATTACTACAAAGCTGGCGCCCCATATTGCCGCCGCGATAATGAGCATAAGGCTTGCAGCAGCGGTTTTCGTCTTTAAATTAGTCATTACACATTCCCCCTTTTAAATCGTTGCCGCGCTCTTCACGTTGAAAAAAGACGCGCAGCGGCACAAAGCAGCGTGATGCCGATAGTGCGCCATCCAGAAATAAAAAACTATTGAATACCACGCCCGTGATCTTCAATAGCCCTTCACCACATCGGATGACAGTCGCAATGCGCTGGGCATTGCGCCCAAGCAGTCAGGCGGGAGCTAACCTGAAGCTTTCGGCGACATGCACATTCGCGTACAGCCTTGCATGCTCCCATGCTTTACATCTGTTCGTTACCTTGCCCTGTCGCGCCTCTATTCCAGTATTTTAATGTACATATCCATTATATTATAATGATTTTACTAATGTCAACACATAAGCGAGGTTTTCTCGTCTTTAGATATCCGCTTGGATATCAATCAGCGCCAGGATTATAGAAAACCTATGTGGATGTGCCCTGCCCTGGCCGTACGCCGAATCGCTTAATTATGGCGTTTATTTCACAGAAATGACACCAAAACCATGCAGGAATTTTGTACAGGGCGGGGAATATATTAAATAATGCTGATAAAGGCGCCGGCGCCTATATATGCGCGGCGCGCAAATGGAGCAGATGAAAGGAGAATTAGTATGCGTATCTTGATTACCGGGAAAAACATTGAGGTATCGGACTATCTTCGCGAACTAGTAAATAAAAAGGTTTCGAAGCTGGAAAGGTATTTTCCTAACGATACCGTTGCCCAAGTTACGATGGCGGTTGAGCGCAGCCGGCATATAGTAGAGGTAACGATACCTTACAGCGGCGGAATTATACGCGGCGAAGAGGTAACGGGCGATATGTACGCATCAATAGATAATGTGCTGGATAAGCTGGAAAAGCAGATCATCAAGCACAGGACCAGGCTTGAAAAGAACCTCCGCGCTGGGGCGTTTAAACCGGAGGAGGGCTTCATGGCGGATATAACTGAGGATGCGGACGATGAACCGGCGCATCTGGTCAGGGTAAAGCGCTTTGATATGAAGCCGATGACGGTGGAGGAGGCCATGCTTCAGCTTCAGCTGCTGGGCCACGCCTTCTATGTCTTTTCAAATGCCGATACGGACGATATAAATGTCATATACTTGCGCAAGGATGGTAACTTTGGGCTGATCGAACCGGCATAAGCCGTATAACCGCAATAAATTTCAATACAAGACAGGCGGCTTAAGGCCGCCTTTAAACTGTTAAAGGCCTGTCGGAAAGCGTACTCCAATACAGCGTGATCGTACGGTGAGGGAGCGCGGCCATAAAATCTGTGGTTTATGTCCGCATGCGAGTCAAAAATCATACCTTTCGGCGCGCTGAGTAGAACCGGAATCCCAGAAAGGGTGGAAAGCTCCGCCTTTTCAAAGCCTGGGGCGGTTCTAAGCCGTTAATACGTCTATGAAATATTAAATATTATGGCATCACGTGGCACAGCGCGAACGCTCCGGGCCCGACATGCGCGCCGACAACTCCCCCTACCGGAAAAACCTTAGAATCCGTCAGACCGTATCTTTCGTCAGCGAGCGCCTTAAACCTCAAGCACTGTTCGCTTGTGTCCGTGTAGCCGTAATATACCGGAAATTGGGGACTTATCCCGCCCACCGAATCTATATGCTTAAATATTGCCTTGACGCTTGCCTGAAAGCCCCTTGCCCTGTCTATCATGGACATAAGATTATCGCGCATGGAGACGATAGGCTTTATATTTAAAAGTGAGCCGAGAATCTTCACCGCCGCCGATATTCTGCCGCCGCGGTGGAGGTATTCAAGCGTATCGACCATACTCCAGATCACCACGCGCGGCCTTAGACGGATCAGCTCTTCGACGATATCGGGCGCGTCCACGCCGCTGTCGCGAAGTTTTACAGCGTGCTCGACCATAAGGCGCAGACCCATTATAGCCTGATGCGTATCGATAACGTAAACATAGGGGTAACCGGACATCTCCTTAGCTATCACAGCGCTTTGGTATGCGCCGCTGAGGCTGCTGGCCATAGCCAGAATGATTAAGCTGTCTTTAGCTCTCTTCGCGTCCTCAATCAGCGTTAGATACTCCATTGGGGACGGCTGGCTTGTAGTTACCGCGTGGAACGAGCTTTTAAGGGCTATATAGAACTCCTTTATGCCCATATCCACACCCTCCCTATACTCCTTGCCGTCAAATACGATCTTTAGAGGGACGATATCCACTCCGATCTGGCGGGCCTCGTTAAGCGGTATGTCACATGGCGAGTTTGTTGCGATGCGTATGGACAATCGTCTATCCTCCGATGCTGATAATTATTTTATGACGCAATGCTGGCGGAAAAACCGTTTGCATCTTGGTTGATTGAGATTATAATATAATGACTGGCTTTAATCAAACCCAAATTGGAGGCTTAATGTATATTTTAGTGGGCCTTGGAAATCCAGGGCTGGAATATAGGGACACGCGGCATAATATCGGTTTTATGACCATTGACATGCTCGGCGATAAATTCGGTATGCTTTTAAGCAGGCGGGCACACCGCGCGCTTATAGGCGAAACACGCGTCAAAGGAGAGCGCGTGGTTCTGGCAAAGCCGCAGACGTATATGAACCTGTCCGGTGAAAGCGTCAGGGACATAATGAACTGGTATAAGGCGGACCATGACAGCCTTGTGGTCATATACGACGATATTGATCTGCCCTTAGGCAGCATAAGAATCCGTGAGCGGGGCAGTTCGGGGACTCATAACGGGATGAAAAGCATCATCTATCAGCTTGGATACGATGATTTTCCGCGCATACGCGTGGGAATAGGCGCGTCGGCAGGCAGGCAGCTGGCCTCGTATGTGCTGGGGGTTCCGGACGAAAGCGAACGTGAACCGCTGATAGCCGCTATGCGGATGGCGGCGGACGCGGCCGCTATGATAGTTGAGGGCCGGATAAAGGACGCTCAGGCCCTATATAACAAAAAGGGAAAGACCTTAAGGAAGGAATCCGAGCAACCATCGGATAGGTAGGTATGCATCCAATTCTTAAAACGCTCAGGCGCTCGGAGGAATACAGGCGCTTGTGCGCCGCGGTCGCCGAAAGCCGCGGCCCTGTCAGCGTATTTGGGCTTAACGAAGCGCATAAAACGCATATGGCGTCGGCAATCGCGGGTGAGACCGGCATATGCGCGCTTTATATTGCCCAAAACGAGCCGGCTGCGATTTCGGCGTACGAAGATATCTCTAAATATAATGAAAACGCGATGCTGTTTCCAACCAGGGACATATCGCTCGCGGCAAACGCTTATGCTGTATCGGCCGAAATAGAAATGCGCAGGATAGAAGTCCTGTCGCGGCTCAGCGAGGGCGCGCCGTGCTTTATAGTCGCGCCTATAGAGGCGCTTTTGCAGCGCCTTGTCAGGCCGGCCGTTCTGAATTCATTTATACATACGCTGAGGATCGGAGATTCAATAGGGCCCGACGAACTGTTTGGAAGCCTTGCGTCGGCCGGCTATGAGCGCGTCGACCTCTGCGGGGAGAGGGGTCAGATGGCCCGCAGGGGGGGCTATATTGATATTTTTCCCATAGACGCCGCATATCCGGTCAGAATTGAATTCTTTGATACGGATATAGATACGATGCGCGAGTACGATCCCCTTACCCAGCGTTCAACGCGAAACACGGAATATATCAGGATACCGCCGGCTACAGAGGTCCCATGCGGCAGTCTTGCCATGCGGGCGGCGGCCTCGAGGATGAAGGGCATTGACGCGTTCAACGAGGCAAGAGAGCTTCTTGAACAGGGCGTTATGCCCGCAGACCCGCTGAATCTGCTTCCGATGCTGTACCAAGATGGGGCATGCCTGCTCGACTACCTTCCTGACAACGCCGCTGTTTTTTTTGACGAACCTCCAAGGTCTGAGGAAAGCTCAAGCATAGCGTACAATATCTTCATGGAGTCGTTAAGCGGTTTTATTTCTCAAGGGGTGGCGCATAAGTTGCAGGCGGGCCTTATGTTTTCGCCGGCAGAGGTCATATCGAGGCTTGACGCGGGAAAAACGGTTATGTTATACACCCTGAATAGCACCTATAATGCGATAAGGCCGAAAGCCCTGTTCAGTTTCAATACCCGGTCGGTACCAAGGTACCTCAAGGTTGACGAGCTTCTAAGGGACGACATAATCCACTGGAGGAGAAACGGTACCGCCGTCGCCATTTTTGCCGGAGCCCATGCGGACAGGATCGGCGAGAGTCTCCAGGAGATGGGTCTCGACGCCCCGACGGCGGAATCACTGGAGCGCGGGCTGGTTCCCGGGGAGCTGATAATAGTGCGCGAGTCGCTGCCGCGCGGCTTTGAATACCCAGAGCTGCATGTAGCGGCAATCACCGAATACGAACTGTTCGGGGCCGCAAAGCGCCCCGCGCCCAAGAGGGCTAAAAAACATCAGCTGGCGTTTTCAGAGCTTAACGTCGGGGACCTTATTGTACATGAGGTTCATGGCATAGGCCGTTTTGCCGGCGTGGAAACGATAGAGGCCGACGGCAGGGTAAGGGACTATATACGGCTGATATACCGCGACGGCAACTCGCTTTGCCTGCCCACAGACCAGCTTGACAGGGTACAGCGGTACGTCGGCACCGGAGAGGAACCGCCGAAGCTGTCTAAAATCGGGTCGTCGGAGTGGCAGAAAACGGTATCGCGGGCTCGTGAGGGCGTGAAAAAGCTTGCCTTTGACCTGGCCAAGCTGTACGGTGAAAGGGCGTCCAGAAAGGGCTTCAGCTTTTCGCCGGATACGCCTTGGCAAACCATGATGGAATCGGATTTCCCATACGAGGAAACGCCGGACCAGCTTACTTGCATTGAGGAAATAAAACGGGATATGGAAAGCCCCCGGGTTATGGACCGGCTGTTGTGCGGAGACGTGGGATATGGAAAGACCGAGGTGGCGCTGAGAGCGGTATTTAAGGCGGTGATGGACTCAAAACAGGTGATATTCCTGGTGCCTACCACTATCCTGGCCCAGCAGCACTATAATACGGCGGTGTCAAGGTTCGCGGGGTTTCCCGTAAGGGTGCGCATGCTGTCAAGGTTTACCCCGAAAAAGGAGGTGCGGCGGACGCTTGACGAGCTGGAGTCCGGAGAGGCCGACGTTGTCATAGGAACCCACAGGCTTCTGGGCAAGGACGTTAAATTCAAGGACCCAGGCCTGTTTGTGATAGATGAGGAGCACAGGTTTGGGGTTGGGCATAAGGAGCAGATAAAGGAGCTGAAAAAGGATCTCGACGTCTTGACCCTTAGCGCTACCCCAATACCGCGCACGCTTCACATGTCCATGACCGGAATAAGGGATATGTCCGTAATCGAAACCCCTCCCGAGCACCGCTATCCGGTGCGCACGTTTGTCATGGAGTATTCAGAATCAATGGTAAGGGAAGCTGTATTGAAGGAGCTGGGCAGGGGCGGGCAGGTGTTTTTCGTATATAACAGGGTGCAGGATATGGAGCGGTTTGCCGGCAAGCTCAAAAGCTTTATGCCCGAGGTCAGGATAGCCTTCGCGCATGGCCAAATGCCCGAAAGGACGCTGGAACGTACAATGATTGAGTTTATAGAGCACAAGTACGACCTGCTGCTTTGCAGCACCATAATTGAGAGCGGCCTGGATATAAACAACGTAAATACCATAATTATATATGATGCCGACAAGCTGGGGCTTGCGCAGCTATACCAGCTGAGGGGAAGGGTGGGCCGAGGTACACGCTTGGCCTATGCGTATCTTATGACCAAAAGCGGCGCGGTGCTCACCGAGGTTGCGGCAAAACGCCTGAAGGCCATAGGCGAGTTTACGCAGTTCGGTTCGGGCTTTAAAATAGCGATGCGGGACCTTGAAATAAGGGGAGCGGGCAATATACTGGGGCCCGAGCAGCATGGCTTTATGTCGCAGGTGGGCTATGAGATGTATCTAAGGCTGATCGACCAGGCGGTTAAGGAAGCCAGGGGAGAGGAGCAGCGCGAACAGGTTCACTGCGTTGTAAATATACCGCTTGACGCTAATATACCCCCAAAATATATTGGAAGAACGGAGGAGCGCATGTCCATGTACCGCCGCATCGCGTCTATAAAGTCAAAAGGGGACATGCAGGATGTACAGGATGAGCTGATAGACCGCTATGGCGACATTCCCGAAATGGTTCAAAACCTTCTTGACATATCCGTGATAAAGGGAAGCGCGGAGATGGCCTACATTACAAACCTAAGCGTAAACGAGGGGGGGGTTAAGTTTGCGTTTGACAGCGGTGCGCCCATCGATCCGTCAAAGCTGCTTAACCTCGCAAAGCGCATAAAGGGGGCCAGGTTCTTTATGGCCGAGACGCCGGTGCTGCAGATAATCCAGAGAAACGCTACAATACCGAATATAATGCGTTCTTTGTTACAAATTATTCACGCTCTAGCCGATTGCATTGACAGCAAAAGATGATATACTTGTTTAAGCAGGTATAAGAGCGCTTTTACAGCGCTTCCGCGTGTCAAAAAAGCGGCCGCGCCACTTTTTTGAGGTTACGGGTTTTGCCTTATATCCTTCGGGTTCCCGTGCGGCAAAACCCTCAAAGACGAAAACCTCACGGTTTTCATCGTTCTGACGCGAATGTCGTCAGAGCTGGATTTAAAGTCAAGTGCTGCGGCCCTTGACGGCTCCTGAGGTTTTTGACGGTATGGAGCGCTTTTACAGCGCTTGAAGCGAAAGGTATATAAATTCATTCAGATTCAAGGAGTTTTCCATAATGAAAAGAGCAGTATGCATAGTTCTGTGCGCAGTATTTTTACTTGGGGCCGCGGCCGCGGTATTTGTAGCGGCGGGCTGCAACCTTAACAACGCTGATACGGTTGTTGCGCAGGTAGGGGATAAAACCATCAAGCTTGGCGAATTTGAGAGCATGTTTAACATGTACCTGACGACGTGGCAGAACTACGGTTATGATGTGACCTCAAACGAAGAAGACCTGATAGAGTTTCAGGATAATGTTCTGGACATGATGGTGGGGGAGCTTGTCGTCCTCTATCAGGGCGAAAAGCAGGGAATGCTTGAGCTTAACGACGAACAGAAGGCGGAATTGCAGGAAAAGATTGATTATGACCTGAATGAGCTGATAGAATATTACACTGAGCTTGCTCAAGAGGAGGGCGCCGAGGATATAGACGCGCGCGTACGGGAGCTTGTGGAAGAGGAAGCGGAGCACTATGTGGGCTCGATGAGCTATGATGAATACATTGCCTATCTAAAACAAACGGTTGAAGACAACTATCTGATTTCGGTCGTTGAGTCAAAAGCGCTGGAGAGCGTAACCGCGAGCGATGAAGCCATAAAGACCTGGTATGATACGAAGCTTGAAGAGCAAAAGACAAAGTATGACGATGATCCAAGCGCGTATAAGGATGACATGGAGTATTATGACATGTATGGCGGAGAACCGGTATTATATACGCCAAAGGGATATCACAGGATACTGCATATCTACACCACGGCAAAGAGCAGCCTTGGCAGCGAATATACGGCGCTTAAGGGTGAAATAGCGGCGCTGCTGAGCGAATACGGGGAGCTTGCGGTTGCCGACGAACTTTCAGGCGAAGAAAATAATTCAGAACGTCTTAAGGAGATAGTTAAGGAATATCGGGATAAAAAGAAAGAGGCCGACGATATGTTCGAGGAGCATTATAAAGACGCTCGGGAAAAGATTGAAGAAGCGTATGAAAAGCTTGAGGCGGGAACTCCCTTCAGCGAAGTGATGATGGAATATACTGAAGACGTAAATATAAAAAATTTTGAAGCGCTCCAGAACAAGGGCATGCTCATAAGCGATGGGGATGAGGAAAGCTATGTGGATTGGTCCAAAGAGGTAAAAACCGCCTTTGCTGGACTTAAAAAGGGAGAGTATTCCGAAATGTTCATGGATGAAGACGGTTATCATATAATCTACTACCTTGACGACGAGACCAGCGGAGAGGCGCCTTTAGAGGAATACAGGGAGGCTATAGCTGATCTGGTGGCCACCGACGCTCATACCGCGGAATGGCAGGCTTTGATAGAAGAGTGGAAGAAAGACGAATCGGTAACCATTTATACGGACCGTATCCGCCATGTAGGAAGGAAGGCGGAGACGACTGGAAGCGCGGATTAACGGGGATTGATGCTGAAATGAGGTTAGATAAATATTTAAAGGTATCCAGGATAATAAAAAGGCGCACAGTTGCCAACGAGGCCTGCGACCTCGGCCGGGCCAGTATTAACGGCAAGGTGGCGAAGCCGTCCAGCGAGGTCAAGGAGGGCGACGTGATAGAGGTTCGCATGGGCCAAAGGATTATGAGAATAAGGGTGTTAAGCGTACAGGAGCACGCGCTGAAAGCGGACGCTTCAGGGATGTACGAGATATTGACATAAATGGGAGATACGTATAAAGGAATCGTCTGTGAAACAGACGCCGCGATAATATTGGCGGCCGGCGCTTCCACACGGATGGGCGGGGATAAGATATCCATGCCGCTTGCGGGGGAAACGCCGGTTTCACTATGCGTAAAAGCGTTTTACGCATGCGGCTTTAGGCGTATCATAATCACTGCCGGCTGTGAAAACTTTGAATATCTTAATTCAATTCAGTGCGGCGGCAATATAAATGTAGTGATGGGGGGCGGTACTAGGCAAGAATCGGTGCTCAACGCGCTGAGGCGCTTACCTGAAGATACACGCATAGTGGCGGTTCACGATGCGGCCAGATGTCTTGTAACCCCCGAGCTGATTATGAGTACGGTTGAATCCGCCCTCCGCCATGGAAGCGGGATAGCGGCTATTGGATGCAGGGATACAGTACGCGACGCGCATACTGGCAAAGTTATTGAAAGGGGGCGCCTGATTATGGCCCAGACGCCGCAGACCTTCTCCTACCCTGAGATACTAAGTGCGTATGAGCGCGCCGAAGCACAGAAGCTTGAAACCACCGACGATTGTTCAATATATGAACTCATGGGCCATAAGGCGGAGTTTGTTGATGGGAATATAATCAATCAAAAGCTTACATATCAAAGCGATATGCCCTTTTTTGAGGCAGTAGCGCTTCACCGTTTAATGGCGTCTATTAGAGTAGGCTACGGAGAGGACACCCATCGGCTTGCGGAGGGACGCAGGCTTGTGATAGGCGGCGTAGACATACCGTTTAGATTGGGGCTGCTGGGGCATTCCGACGCGGACGTATTGGTGCATTCGGCGATTGACGCGCTGTTAGGCGCTTGTGCGCAGGGCGATATAGGAAGAAGCTTTCCCGATACCGATGAAGAGTACAGGAATATAAGCTCTATTGAGCTTTTAAGGCGAACCGGTGCAAAATTAGCGGCCCTGGGCGTTAAGATTAATAATCTCGACGCAACGGTAATCGCCCAGGAGCCAAGGCTTATGCCATATATTGAGAGCATGAGAAAAAATTTATCGTCCGCGTTGGGTTTGAATAGGGAGACGGTAAGCGTTAAGGCCACAACGCCCGAGCACACGGGACCGGAGGGGCGGATGGAATGCATAAGCGCCAGGTGCGTGGCATGCGTAACAATGCCGGTTAAAAGGCCTGCCGTACGTAATTGCTGATTAATGCATATTCTCCAGAGGCGGCTGCTAACGGTCTGAGAAGTACTATGCCGGATAGTCTGCGGCATAGTGTTCTATTTCTGCTTGAACCTGATCACGCATTATGTTATACTTTTAAGGGGAGTTTTAAGAATAAAAAAGTAAGAGGAGGTATTTTATGGAAAATAACGAAAATAATTACACAGGCGGTCCGGTGAGCAACAACTCGGGTTCAACCGGCACGAAAGCGGTTTTATCTTTGGTATTTGCGATCATAGCGTTTGTAATGTCATTTATTTCATCGCTTTTTTATCCGGCTATTATCGGAATAGTACTTGGAATCGTAGCCATTATTCTTGCCGTAGGCGAACGCAAGGAAAACCCGGGCAACGGACTTGCTACAGCGGGCCTTGTTGTAGGTATAATATCTCTGGTGCTCAATGCGATATGTCTTATCGCGTGCGGGGCGCTTGTAGGAATGGCGGCATGCACGATATTGCCGTATGTGAGTTAAAAGTAATACTTATAAATGCAGTTAAGCATGCAGGCGCCGCTAAAGGCGTCTGCATATATAATTTAAGGATGAGGTGAAATTATGCATCCATTTATAGAGTTTTGGGGAATTACCATTCCAACATACGGCATTTGCTGCGTAATCGGACTAGCTCTGGCCATGCTGCTGCTGTTATATACGCATAAAAAGCGGGGGTTATCCCGCCAGGACGCTTACTATTGTGCGATATTTGCCATAATAGGCGGCTTTATTGGGGCTAAGCTTATGTTTCTTATAGTGGAGCTTCCAACTATCATAGAAAACCCGTCGTTTTTGAAGTCGGCGATTTTGGGAGGCTTTGTCTTCTACGGCGGATTGATAGGCGGCGCTGCAGGCGGAGCTATCTACTGCAGAAAGTATAAGCTCAACATGCTTGAGGTTACGGACGCCTATGCTGCTCCGCTTACGCTTGCTCAGGCAATAGGCAGGGTTGGCTGTTTTTTTGCCGGATGCTGTTATGGAATGGAGAGCGATTCGCCGCTGGCCATAACATTCCCTGGAAATGGGCTAACGCCGGGAAACGTATCATTGCTTCCGACGCAGCTCTTTGAGTCGGCGTTTTTACTTATTCTAACGGCAGTTTTACTTTTAATATTGAAAAAGAACAAAAAGCCTGGTATTGTAACCGCATGGTATTTTATCCTTTACTCCGCATGGCGCTTTTTCATCGAGTTCTACAGGAACGATCCGCGTGGAAGCGTGGGGGCTCTCTCAACTTCCCAGTTTATCAGCTTAATACTGTTCCCAATAGGGGTAGCCATGCTGATATGGATTTACTCAAAGAAGAAGGATAAACCAGCACCAGAGTCTGACAATGATAAGACGACAGAGGAAAAATGATATTGATTGAATAAGGCCCGTTTATATAACGGGCGCCGCAGCTAAAGCGGAGCCTCCGCGTGTCAGGGAAGCGGCTGTGCCTACGGGTTTTGTCCGCTCGCCTTCGGCTGCAAGCGGCTATCAGGCTGTTGCAATGGGGCTTCGCCCCAAACCCCGCCCAAGGAGACTTTTTGTAAAAAGTCCCCTTGGGAATCCCGAAAAACAGCGTTTGACTTTTATTGTTTGGTTTTTCATGGTTTGCTCCCAAGGTATCAAAGGGCCGGAGTACACACCGCCGGCTTTTGATGGATTATACTTTTTGAGGATGCATCCAAGTTATGTTCGCTGATTTTTGATGGATTGTAAAACTGGAGTGATATTTCAAAGCCTATACTGTTCCCTTTGCGTTTTTTAGAGTTCTTAGAACCTTTTTTGCAAAAAAGGTTCTAAGCCGCCGGAGGCAAAATGCGTAAAGAACGAAAACCATACGGTTCTTACGCGCATGCCTCCAAAGCCGGATTTAAAGTCAAGGTTTGCGGCCCTTGACAATCCAGGGTTTTTGACAGGCTGGGACGCCGCGGTTAAAGCGGCGCGTTAATATATCGTTTTCCCGCAAATATATAGATAAGCGAAAGTTATACATGAAAAAAACGATTATTGCAGTTATGCTGGTCTGCCTAATTGCGGCCGGATGCGCAAAAAATGTGGTTCAAAGCTATCGCATTTTTTATGGAGGGAAAATTGACCGAATTGAAACGGCGAAGCAATTCGCGTTGGACTTTTCAGGCGAAGATAGGGAGAAAGTCAGCTTTGAGTTAGAAGAATATGATGGGCTAGAGCGGGTATATAAGCTTAAATTTGGAAACTCATTGCGCAGTTACAGATGTGAAATTGATTCTGAAACGGGCTTGATTATTAAATATGAATTTGACGGGGAACCCAACTTTAACCGTTATTCAGAAGGCGTTCTGGGGCAAAGCGAGGTCGTGAAAATAATAATGAAAATAGATAACAGCGTCGTTGAGAGCGATATCGCTATGCATATTGACAAACGCAATGACGACGGGATTACTGTATATGAGGGAGAAGCATATAGCGGTATATACAAATATTGTTTTGAAATTGAGGCCGTAAGCGGGGCGATAGTCCAATGGGAAACGAGTAAAACCGGATGATTTTAAGCAAATAGGAATTTGTTGCGGACCATATCTTTTACAGTGCTCTGAACGACAGTTTAACCCAAGCCGCTGCTAAGTTTCTCTTGTATGAAAACACCTCTTTTCCCTCGCAATTACGCGATTGAAAAGAGGTGTGTGAATGTTTTTCGGCTTTGATCAGTATTTGTGCCAAACGAATATTTTACGTACCAAGGACTTTTTTTCCGTTAGTTCGCTTTGGCGTTGAACCTCTCCGAAATTATCTGTTAAAAGGGGATTTTACTTGCCGCAGCAGCACTTGCAGCCGCCGTCCGCCTTGACCATGTGGACGATTAGATCGACGACCTTGTTGGAATACCCCCACTCGTTGTCGTACCAGGCGATGAGCTTTACAAAATTCTCATTCAAGCTGATTCCAGCGTCGGCGTCGAATATGCATGTGCGCGGATCCGAATAGAAATCGGATGAAACAACCTTATCCTCGGTATATCCAATAATCCCCTTCCATTCATCGCTTTCGGACGCGGCTTTCATGGCAGCCTTAATTTCGTCGTACGATGCGGGTTTGCTTATGCGGCAGGTAAGGTCGACAACTGATACGTCGGGCGTTGGCACGCGAAGGGACATCCCCGTAAGCTTGCCGTCCAGGGCGGGTATAACTTTGCCCACCGCCTTCGCCGCGCCGGTAGAGCTGGGAATTATATTATGCGCTGCGGCCCTGCCGCCACGCCAGTCCTTTTTGGACGGGCCGTCTACTGTAAGCTGGGTGGCTGTTATTGAGTGAACCGTTGTCATCAGGCCTTCAATTATGCCGAAGTTGTCGTTTATTACCTTTGCAAGAGGAGCAAGACAGTTTGTGGTGCAGGAAGCGTTTGATACTATGTTCATATCGCTTCTGTATTCGTTCTGATTTACGCCCATCACAAACATGGGGGCGTCCTTGCTGGGAGCGGAGATGACAACCTTTTTCGCTCCTGCCTGGATATGCTTTATAGCCTTATCCATTGTCGTAAATTTACCTGTCGCTTCCACCACGTACTCGGCGCCGCATTCGGCCCACGGAATTTCGGCGGGATCCATGCATGCGTACACGTTTGATATGTTGCCGTTTACGATAAGTTTGCCGTCTTGTGCTTTGACGTCCCCGTTAAAGCGGCGGTGCACAGTATCATAGGTCAGCATATAAACCATGTATTCGGGATCAATGAACGGATCGTTTATGCCTACGATCTGTATATCTGGATTGCTGGCGGCGGCGCGGAAAACAAGCCGTCCGATGCGTCCGAATCCGTTTATACCTACCTTGATTGCCATTTGATTTTCCTCCTGATAGTTTACTGGTACTTCTCTATTATATTACATTAAAGGCTTTTTCTATGCAACGGCTTTTCTGATATAACTGGATATATATGGTTTGAAAACCAGCGATTATAAACCCTGCATTTATGAATCAAACCAAATATTGAATTCCTCCTTCAATAGCGGTGAAATACGTGTTATAATCAAATTATTGATAATGTTTGGAGGATAATATGAAACGCTATATATATGGCCTTATGGCTTTGTTAATGCTGCTGGGAGTTGCGCTGTCAAGCGGCTGTATTAACCTCTATATGCCCAACGGATATGCGGGCGGTTCGTCAAGGGATAACCCGAGCAACTTCGTTGTAATCAAGGATGAGAGTATAAATGGTGACGTATCCAAACTGGACCTTAGATGGATAAAAGGTAAAGTTACGTTTGGAAAGAGCGACAATAACGAGTTAAGAATCATACAGAAGGCAGATCAGAGTTTTTCGGAAAATATGGTTTTCGTTCACTCATTTAACGGAGATCAGCTTGTTATTAAAGACGGAAGGTATGACGGCTCCAAGTTGATATCCGTTCTGGCGGTGCAGCGAACCGATATAGAGATATATCTTCCCGAGCGGCTTTATGATGATATCAGATGCGACAGCGTTTCTTCTGATGTAATAGCCGGGGATTTGACAACAAAGGCCATATGTATAGACATTACAAGCGGCAATATTGATGTAAAGGGAAAACTTGGCGACGTCTCCATAGATACCACCAGCGGCAGCGCTCTGGCAGAGGGGGAATTGTCATCAATATCAGCTGACAGTACAAGCGGGAGCATAACGTTCAGCAGTACCGTCGCCATGACAAACGTTAATGCCAACAATACCTCAGGAGATATCAAAGGGTCGTTCATTCATGCTGACGAGGTTAAAATAGACACGACGTCCGGCAATGCGGAGCTTACAGGGGCGATAGAACACTTTGATTACGACGCTATAAGCGGCGATCTTAAACTGTCGCTGAGCGTCGTTCCAAACAAGCTATTCATTAACACGATATCCGGTAATTCACGGATCTATCTACCCAGGAATGACGGGTTTACCGCAAGGGTAGATAAGGTGTCGGGCAACTTCAACAGCGATTTCCCGCTTACTGTAAACGGCGACACTCACGTATATGGGAATGGAGGCGCGGAATTTAACTTTTCAATGGTCAGCGGCAACATATCATTGTATGAAACCGGCAACTGACGTTTAGCAAAGTTTTTTATAATTAATGCTTGACTTGTATATCCCTCTGTGTTATTATTAACTTCGCCATCGTTTGGCAGGCGTCGCGGGGTGGAGCAGACCGGTAGCTCATCGGGCTCATAACCCGAAGGTCGAGGGTTCAAATCCCTCCCCCGCAACCAATATGACGGTGGGCAATAGCTCACCGTCAACTTAAAATTAATACAAAAGATATGGCGGCGTAGCTCAGCTGGCTAGAGCAATCGGTTCATACCCGGTCGGTCATCCGTTCGAATCGGATCGCCGCTACCACGTCGGAGCAAAGTCCGCTTTGCTCACAATCCCCTAACCGTTTTGCGGTTAGGGGATTTTTCACATCGCTCCCTTGCTCCTCCTCTTCCGCAAAAAGTCACGCTCACTGCGGCTATGCCCTCGCATGAGCGGGCGTTACGCCTCCGTTTCGCTGCCAACTTTTTGCGGTTGCGCCTTCGGCGCTGGAAGCCGGAGCAATATCCATACGATAAACAGTTGGGGCAAAGTCACGCTGGTTCAGGCTTATGCCCTCGCATGAGCGGGCGTTACGCCTCCGTTTCGCTGCCAACTTTTTGCGGTTGCGCCTTCGGCGCTGGAAGCGGAGCAATATCCATATCCAAATATCAACTGATCTACACTATACCTCTTTGTCATATGTATATACTTTGGAATAAGGCGGCAATGCATTTAAAGGTGCTCTATTAGTACATCTAATACATCACTTTTTCCAATAATCATCCAATCTTAGCGCAGAGGGTATGTGAAATGGAGCGGCCGCTGCAGCGTTTATAGAGTAGGTAAAGAAAAACGCGGCCCAAAGGGCGCTCGGAGCGGCGTTTTTACATCGCTGTCCTACCGCGCGCATGCAATACTGAATTGAAAATTCAGGATACTGGCATAAAGCTGTTTTGGCATAAGCGGTACATCATTCATGGAGGTGTTATATAGATTTACATTGGGAATTCAGTCTTCCTAATAATCAGCAGCTGTACAAATCGAATCTTTTTATGGAATAGTTTAACGTTTAGATGGATAAACGGTTTACACGTTTCATAAAATTTTAATAAGCTCCAATAACCGGGGATAGAAATACAGGCGCGCCAATATTAAGGCTAGTTTTACTTATTATTAGATCTGCAGGGCTGTTATAAATGCACCCGCAAGATAAGCCGCTAAAGGCCGTAGGATATCACTGTCAAAACGGTTACAATACGGCGTTACAAGAAAAAAAGCGGCGTTAATATGGCGAAATTTTAAATTTATACTATTGCGCGGCAAATGCAGATATGATATCCTATAAATAAAGGCAATGGGGGGATCGTTATGAAGAAGTGTTTCCTGATCCTATTTTGCGTACTGATTATGTTTATAATGGCCTGTTCACCCCCAGATGAATCCTTTGAAATGGAAGGGGAGATGGTTTATAACTGGAACACGGTGCAGATAGCCGATAAAATCCCAGCCCAATACGAGCGTATTCCTGTGTATGCAGACAACTTATCATATAATTACATAAACCGCCGGTACTATCTTGAAGTTGTGTCGCTGCCGTATAACCTACAGAGGGTTATTAAAGAGGCGGTTGAAACCAGTTCGGACGACGAGATTAGTAGTACGCGTTATAATCTCTTTGCCATACTGGAAAGGGATAACCAATACCGCATTTATTTGCCAAGCGGCGAGTTCCTATATTATTATGAGCTTGAACCCTATAATGCTACTAATAAAATTCCGGAAGAAATGAAAAATAGGTTTCCCCATTTACACATAACTGAAAAGTAATTTGCGTTTTACAATGCAGGGGCGCTATGGTACCCGTCATATAAGGCTATGCAGCCAGGCGGACACTTATGCGTTGGGTTCAAGATTAGGGATAACGCTGTCGTATTTTGTTATTGCTCATCTATTCCGAAGCATATTATAATAATCTATAGGGATTAGTAAGAGCTCCGTTTGGCAAATCAGGCCAGGCGTTGCTTTTATGCACAGTAATTGCAGCTTGTATATAAATGAAGGGAGAAAATCATTGTGGGTATAATTAAGGCGTCAATCGAAGCGATACGTAGTTCTCTGGCCGACCAATGGCGGGAGATAGTGGAGCCCGACGATATGGGCGCGGGAACGGTAATGACCGCGGGAAAGCTGATACGCAGAAATGAGAACACAAAGGGAACAAAGGATCTGATTTCAAACGGGTCTGTTATACACGTACAGGTAAACCAGTGCATGCTGTTGGTAGATGGGGGAAAGGTGGTCGATTTTACCGATGAAGAGGGCTATTACATTGTCGACGACGGCGCTCCCAGCCTGTTTTCAAAGCAGTTTAAGGATACGCTGAAGGATTCGGTAAAACGTATTATGTATGGCGGGGGCACGCCATACAAACAAAAGGTGTATTATATAAACCTCCAGGAGATCAAGGGGATAAAGTTTGGAACAAAGACTCCAATCAATTATTTTGACAGTTTCTATGGCGCCGAGCTGTTCCTTCGCGCTCATGGCGAATACTCCATAAAGATCGTAGACCCGCTCCTGTTTTACGCCGAGGCTATACCAAGGAATATGGAAACCGTTCAAATTTCTGATATAAACTCTCAATATCTGTCCGAGTTCTTAAGCGCTCTGCAGGCCGCTGTCAACCGTATGTCGGCCGATGGGATACGCATTTCACACGTTACGTCCAAGAGCGTTGAACTGAGCAAATATATGGCGACCGCGCTTGATGAGGAGTGGCGGCAGCTGCGCGGGCTGGAGGTTTGCTCCGTAGGTTTAAGCAGCCTGTCGTATTCCGACGATTCGCAGGAGCTGATAAACATGCGCAACAAGGGAGCCATGCTGTCAGACCCAATGGTGCGCGAGGGCTATGTCCAGGGCTCCATAGCGAGGGGTATAGAGGCCGCGGGCTCTAACGAAGCGGGGAGCATGGCTGGTTTTATGGGCGTTGGAGTAGGCATGAATGCTGCCGGCGGTTTCATGGGCGCCGCGTCCAGCACGAATATGCAGCAAATGCAGATGAATGGTATCAGGGCGGATACTTGGCGGTGCCAGTGCGGATATGAGAACACAGGAGGGTTCTGCCAGGGATGCGGCAAGCAAAAGCCGGAGGCGGGCAATGCCTGGAGCTGCGAATGCGGCGCGAATAATACCGGGAATTTCTGTCAGTCCTGCGGAAGACCTAAACCAAAACAAGCTGGGGAGTGGCAGTGTGGCTGCGGCGTGAATAATACGGGCAGCTTCTGTCAGTCCTGCGGTGCTAGAAGGCGCGATATGAAGCTGAAATGCGATAAGTGCGGCTTTGAGCTCAAGAGCGATACGGTTATGCCGAAGTTTTGCCCAAACTGCGGAGATCCCATTGACAGTGCGGATATGAAGCCTTGACGTTACAAAAAGAACTATGATGCTATGGAGTAAAAGGGTTTTATATGATAAATAGACCAAATGAGCCGTTTGATTTAAAGGGTCAAACGCTTATAATGCCATGGAGGACAATATGCCGGTACTGATATACAAGTGTCCAAACTGCGATGGAGACGTTCGATTCGACCCGGAGTCCCAGGGGTTTAAATGCGAATACTGTGAAAGCGTTTTCTCACAAGAGGAGCTGCTGCGGTACGCTCCCAACCAGTCCAAGGAAGCGGCGTCTTCATGCAATCGTAATGATGATAAAGGCGGCGCGGTAATCTATTCGTGCCCTACCTGCGGCGCGGAAATAGTTACGGACAGCACTACCGCGGCAACGTTTTGCTTTTACTGCCATAATCCTGTTGTGCTCTCTGGGCGGCTTGAAGGCGAGTATAGCCCTGATAAAATTATACCGTTCACGCTGTCGCGCGAACAGGCTGTAGAAAGGTTCCTGTCATGGGTAGGCAAGAAAAGATATACGCCAAAGGCATTTTTCAGTAAGCGGCAGATAGAGATGCTGTCCGGTGTATATTTCCCCTATTGGATGCTTGACGCGGAGCTCGAAGCCAGGCTTGACGCGGTAGCGGAAAACGTACGCGTATGGCGCACGGGCAATGTCCAAAACAGGGAAGTCAGCAGGTACAGGGTTTGCCGGGGAGGCACTGTAGGCTTTAAGGGCTTCATTAAAAATGCGCTGCAAAAGGCCGACCTTAGCCTGGCGGAGGCTGTACAGCCTTTTGACGAAGCGGGCTTTTTACCGTTTTCAACGGCCTATCTTTCAGGTTTTATGGCGGAAAAAAGGGATATAGAGTGGCAGCGGCTTGAGGAAAGCGCAAAGCAGGAGCTGGAGGACTACGCCAAAAGCATGCTGAAAGGCAGCATAACGGGATATTCTTCCGTTGCCTCAGGTCATATGGAATCAAGGTTTACACAGGAAAGCCTGAACTATGTTCTTCTGCCCGTATGGGTGCTGACATATGCCGGCAGAGACGGAAAGATGTATTATTATGCCATGAATGGGCAGACCGGCAAGGTTTGCGGCAAGCTGCCCACCGACAAAAAGAAATTATTGATGCTGTTTGCCGCGCTGGCCCTGCCCATTGCCCTGGCAGCGATGATGATAGGATGGTTGCTGATATGATTAGTTGGAAAAGGCATTTTATGGCGCCGGTTATTCTGGCGGTGATTATTCTAATCATCTGCTCGCCCGCTTCGCTTGCGGCCGGCTGCGGCGTATATGATCATGCCGGATTGTTTAACGGCGGAGAATATGAAGCGCTGCTTGAGAAAGCGCAAAGCCTAAGCGAAGCCTCTGAAGCTGATATCGTAATTGTAACGATTGACGACGCCGGAGGGAAGACCTCCAGGGATTACGCGGATGATTATTATGATTATAACGGCTTTGGCCCTGACGGCGCGCTGCTTTTGATCGACATGGACAACCGCAACGCATATATATCGACAAGCGGTACTATGATCAGGTATCTTACCGATGCGCGTATAGATTCAGTACTTGACAGTGTTGTGGCCGAACTGGCGGACGGAGGCTATTATTCGGCGTCGGTTGAATTCTTGAACCGCACCGAAGGCTATATTGACGCGGGTATTCCGGATGGGCAGCATAACTATGATTCTGAAACCGGAGAGACGGATGAATATGAGGACGCGGCCGTTAAGTCGCTGACAGCCGGGGAAATCGTTGTGTCGCTGGCGGTGGGCGGGGCTGTCGGCCTAGCGGTTGTCGGAGGAATAAAGAGAAGCTACAGCATGAAGAACGACTGCTACAGGTATCCATATGCTAGCAAAGGTTCGCTTGAACTGTCACAAAAGGCTGATGAACTGATTGACCATCATGTAACCAGGACAGTTATACACGTCCATCACGATAATGGCAGAGGGAGCGGGCCAAGAAGCACAACGCACAGCTCAAGCAGCGGAAGAACGCATGGAGGAGGGGGAAGAGGTTTTTGACACGGTGATGGAAGGACTACCCTTTTCTATGTATCAGGTGTCCAAACAGTCCTCCTAAGAACATAACGCATGCGTATATGGGAATATATCCCCATGCTGTATAATTGTAAAAAATAAACATAGAAGGAATGAAGATGATTATAATCACAATAGGCAGCCATATTAGAAAGCCATTTTTAAGCGTATGTATGAACGTGAGCACGAAGGAAATGATTGGAAAGATGAGCATAAGCAGTCCAGGCTTGAAGTTAGGTATGATAATCGGCAGAAGATAGAACGTAATTATGCTTAGCAATAAGTATACCAGCGCGCCTTTAATGTTTTGTTTCATCCGTCTATAATCCTTCCAAATGGATAAAGAATACTATTCCGCTCAGGCATGGTTAGCGCCGCGCCTGAAAAGGATTTCAAACAGTATATCACCGAAACTATGGCCAAACAACAAAATCGCAAAAAAACATAACAACTAATAAAATAGATAAAAGATTGACTCTCACTACGGGGCGTAGTAATATATGCTATAAGGCTATAAAAGGAGAAAAACATGAAAAGCAGCGTACTGAAGCTACTTAACCGCTGTATATACGCGATTGGCCTGGTATCATGCCTGCTGGCACTTTTCGGATTTTTAAATGTAGATGCAGCGGTTATTGGCGCGGCGCTTGGCCTGTTTACGGCCGCCGCTGGAATTGTAATTATTAAAAGAACTGGTATGAAGGTGCAAAGCTATTCCGGATATGGTAAAGCGCACGATAGTATGACCATATCCGAAATGAAAGCGCGTCTCGGGCTGAGGATGTGGCGTATAGCGGATGCAGGAACCCATTTTGGCGTTATCTTTGGACTGGTTGCAATTATAGGCAGTTTATTGGCGTTTGCACTGCCTGGCATATTACACACCATAACGCGGATCTAAACCATATCGTGCTCTATTATTTAGCAGATGGCGCGCAACCTAAAGCTATTGATTAAAATAACGGGCGCCCCGGTTATAACGGCGCGCCCATCGTATCGTTTAAGCGTGTTCAGCCAACTATCTGTTGTCCTCGGGAAGCAGTCCCTTGCGCGTAAGGTCGATCTTGCCGTCGGGCTTTATGTCGATGACCCTTACCAGTATCTCATCGCCCAGGGATACAACATCCTCAACGCGCTCTATACGCCTGTTGGCCAGCTTTGAAATATGAACAAGTCCTTTCTTGCCCGGCTTGATCTCAACCTGGGCGCCAATGGGAAGAATTGATACGACCTTGCCAAGGTAGACATCGCCTACCTCTATGTCCTTAATAATCGTTTCAATTATCCGTTTTGCTTCGGCAGCGGCCGCCTCGTCAGGCGAGGCTATAAATACGCGTCCGTCGTCCTCTATGTCGATCTTTACGCCGGTATCGGCAATGATCTTATTGATCGTCTTGCCGCCGGTTCCGATTACCTCCCTGATCTTATCGGGATGTATGGTGAACCTGAGAATGCGCGGGGCATAGGGGGACATCTCCTCCCTGGGGGCCGGCAGGGTTTCAAGCATCTTGTCAAGTATGTAAAGCCTGCCTATCCTTGCCTGCTCCAAAGCGCGGGTCAGTATCTGTTCGTCGATACCCTTTATCTTTATATCCATCTGTATCGCCGTGATGCCGTCACGGGTGCCTGCCACCTTAAAATCCATATCTCCAAGGAAGTCCTCAAGCCCCTGAATATCGGTAAGTATGGCTAAGCGGTCGCTTTCCCCATCCTTGATCAGGCCCATGGCCACGCCCGCAACCGGTTTTTTGATGGGAACGCCGGCGTCCATAAGCGAAAGGGTGCTGGCGCATACGGAAGCTTGAGACGTAGACCCGTTTGAGCTTATTACTTCGGACACAAGACGTATTGCATACGGAAAATCATCCTCATTGGGCAGCATTGGCAGCAAGGCCCTTTCCGCCAGCGCTCCGTGACCGATCTCACGCCTTCCAGGGCCGCGCATCATGCGCGTTTCGCCTACGCTGTAAGGAGGCATGTTATATTGATGCATGTAGCGCTTATACTCCTCCTCGCCTATTCCGTCGAGCGTCTGACCATCGCCCATGGCGCCAAGGGTGGCGACGGTAAGCACCTGCGTCTGTCCGCGCGTAAACACGGCGCTGCCGTGCGTGCGGCTCAATATACCTACCTCCGACCATATTGGGCGTATCTGATCATGCGTGCGGCCATCGGGACGTATATTCTTGTTTATGATTTTATCCCTTACTATCTCTTTGGTGAAGCCATAAAGGATATTGTCTATATCCGAAGCTGAGTCTGGGAACTCAATTTCAAATTGGGCGATGGTGTCCTCCTTAACCTTTTCGGTGCGCTGTTCGCGCTCCTTACGGTCAAAGGTATCAAGGGCCCATTCCATACTCTTGAACGCATACTCACGAACCTTTTCCGAAAGCTCCTCATCGGGCTTGTAAACCTCGATCTCACGCTTTGGCTTGCCGGCCTCCGCAGCTATTTCGTCGATAAAGGCTACTATTTTCTTTATCTCCTCATGCGCAAATAAAATTGCCCTGAGCATCTCTGCTTCCGTCAGTTCTTCCGCTCCAGCTTCAACCATCATTACCGCGTCCCTTGTTCCCGCTACCGTAAGATGTAGCCGGCTCAGCTCACGCTGCAGGCTGTTGGGATTGATTATATATTCTCCATCCAGATATCCTACGTTTACAGCGCCCGTTGGGCCCATAAAAGGCGCGTCGCTTATGCTTAACGCTATTGACGAGCCGATCATAGCCAGAACGTCGGGCTGTATATCCTGCTCCACACTCAAAACGGTTGCTATTACCTGCACGTCGTTGTAAAATCCCTTTGGAAACAGGGGTCTCAGCGGCCTGTCTATCAGCCTGGAGGTAAGCACAGCCTTTTCAGTAGGCCTTCCTTCGCGCTTTATGAAGCCGCCGGGGATCTTTCCAACGGCATACAGCTTCTCCTCAAACTCGCAGCTCAGCGGCAGGAAGTCCACCCCGTCACGAGCGGTTTTTGAAACCGTTGCACACACCAGCACCGCCGTATCCCCACAGCGCACAAGGCATGAGCCGCCGGCTTGTCCGGCATATTTGCCGGTCTCCACCGTTAGCGTACGGCCGGCGAGCTCCATTTTAAAAACTCTCTCCATGAAATTTCTCCTTCTAATTATTCATCTAATTATTATACCACGAAACGGGGATTATGTGACAAAGGGCCAATCAGAATTATTATAAATTGAAGTATATGGCAAAAAGAATTAAAAATCAGCTTTTTGCAGCATTTTATCAAGCTTACTCATGGGGCTCTGCCCCATACCCCGCCAAAGGAGACTTTTTGTAAAAAGTCCCCTTTGGAATCCCGAAAAACAGCGTTTGACTTTTATTATTTATCAGGATTATATTTATTCACTCGCAAGTTATTAA